>Ga0070751_1002146_pt1 | contig 11368 bp, 17 predicted proteins | sample VirMetDEL_Aug_28_FD_78514 | JGI IMG/M metagenome (GOLD analysis project Ga0070751, IMG submission 78514) | Aqueous microbial communities from the Delaware River and Bay under freshwater to marine salinity gradient to study organic matter... | ecosystem: Environmental > Aquatic > Marine > Coastal...
ACATTGGCCTACATGGCCACATCGTGCCACCGGGCGATTGGAGTTGCGCCATGTACTCCGAAAGCGTGGATAATGTGATTACGATCACTGTTGAGGAAATCTGCGACAGGGTGCCGAAGTTCGGCGCTGCCTGGGAGGAAGCACTACAATGAACCGAAAACAACGTACAAAAGCGTCGCAAAATGCTACGCTATCACGCACGAAGGCGATGTTAGCCCATGACCTGATCACGGCTTTCCTGCTATTCCTGTTTGCCTGCGCTGCTTTCGGCGCGCTCGCCACGGGGCTCACACAATGAAAACAAAACTCACCCCCAAGCCAGGCGACATAGTGTACATTATCGTCAACGATAAACCAGTGGAGGCTGAGATCGAAGCGGTGACTGGCGACCACGTGGTCCTGCTCTGGACGCACCGTCATGGCTGCGGTACACACACAATACGCAAGGATGTGTGCCCAGTGTCCGACTTGCGCCTACCGCCGCCGAAAAAAAGGGGGGGTAAATAAAATGGATAAAAAGGTATTGGAGAGACGGGAACGTGCATTGTTTGCCCGAGTCAAAGAGATCGAAGGCAAGATCGTGAATTTGACTGATGATTGGCGACGGGAAATGGCTAACTTGGATCTTGTGAGACTCAAATTGCACGATCTTGAAAAGGTCGAAGAAACCACAGAAGGCAAAGAAACCTTGTAATGCACGATAACGATGCCGATGTTAACGAGCAAGGCGAAGAGGGTGAGGAAGGCGAAGAGGCACTTATTGGCCCAACGGAGCTCGAAGAAACCTTGCTACCGCACGAAATCGCCGAACACCGACATGGTGACTGCATGTATTACAACGAGTGCCTGACAGCTGCGGCACACCTACATTGGGAAAGCTTCTCGTGCCACGGGTGTCTACAGTGGTTGCGAGACGAGGGGGAGGATAAAGGACCATGACGGAATACATCGGCGCCATGCTAGGCAAACTTTTCCGCACGGGATCCCTTGCGCTGTTGCCGTCCGCAGGCGTAAGCTTGCACCTAGGCTTAACACCACAGCAAGCCCTAGGCCTGTGGCTTGTGTGCCTGTGGCTGCACTGGCTCGGGATGCCACTAGCAAACAAAGGAGGAGATCATGGTTAAGCTGATTTGGGGTACTGGGGAAGTAATCAAAGAATTTAGTTCGTTGGAGGTGTGCAAACAGGTACTCCAGCGCGCAGACCTAGATGGGGTCGACCTACGTGGGGAATACCTGGCATATGCGCTTCTGGGCGGGGCAACTCTGCGGGGGGCAAACTTGGAAGGAGTGTGTCTAAGTTACGCCTATTTGGTCGGTGCGGACTTGCGTGACGCGGACTTGTCAAGCGCGATATTACACCAGGCCAACCTACACAACGCACGCATAACCAAAGGTGCACTCACCGACACACAACTACAGCAAGCCATCAACACCGACACCATCACTTGGGTTGACCCGACGGAGTAACCAATGCCCGCTTATGAAATCTTGCTAACCGAAACATGGCCAGGTGTCTACCGCCTGGAAGCCCCGTGGGCATACGCCCAGGGCGGGCTCAACACCTGGATCAAAGAAGGCGACGGTGGAAAAGAAGGCCGGCGCCGCTACCACTTTGACGCGGGCCCTAAACTCTGGCGAAAAAAAGCCTGGTACATTCCCGAGGAACGCCTCGGGGCGTTGCGTGCGTACGCTGGAGGTAAGGGGTGGCCAGTCAGGGTAATAATTGACATGCGGACACACGATGCGGGGGTGTTGGAGGTCTTGTTTGGGCAGGCACTCCCTCCTGAACACACTACACCTCTCACCGCCTGGCAACGCGAAGGCCTTCTGCGCTTGCTCTTAGACCGCACGCTCTTGGCTCAATGGATAACCGGGTCCGGTAAGAGCCGCCTCGCACTCGAAGCGCATCACGCCGTCGGCGGCAAGACCCTGATCGTGGCACCCAAGGTAGTACTACGTACGTGGGAGGAAGAGCAGATTCCACGATGGGCACCGGACGTCTCTCATTGGACGTACGTACAGGGGCGCAAGTTGCAACTGAAAGAAGGCCGCGGCGAAACCCAAACCACCAACCTTCGTCCCCAGTCGGACATTACCCTGGTTTCCTGGGGAAGCATGCATAAGATCCCGGAAGAATGGAAATTCGATTTCCTGGTTTTCGATGAACTACACGCAGGGATTCACGGTACCAGCAACCGCTCGGCGAAGGCCGTCGAACTCAGCACACGCTACCCCAAGGCGTTGCGCCTAGGGCTCACAGCCACGCCTACGAGCGCATCGCTCACGGACCTACACAGCCAGCTAAACATCCTCTCGCCCCACCGCTGGGGGACATTCCGACGGTGGTGGGGATACTTCTTTCACGAGGAATCCGTGGGATTCGAGGATCACGTCAAGCCGGGTGAGCTCCGCGCCGATCGGCTGCCCGAGCTGCTAGCAGAGCTTGACACGGTGTGTCACTACGTGTCCCATGAAGACGTGGGCGATGCTCTGCCACCCGTCGATTGGCAGCAACTCGATATCGGCCACGAGTGCGCCACGCGATTGTCCCCGCCGGAGAGCATCCAAGCCTGGCGCCAGGAGCAGCTGCGCTCCGGCCGCACACGAGCGGCGGCTTTCGTCGGCGCACTTGAACGCAAGGGGTGGGGAAAAGAACTACACCGGGGAGCCAACGGCAATCTGCCCGAAGGGCAACCGCCAACAGCGATCGTCGTGTACCACCGGGATTTGGCCAACGAAGTTGTCGCTAACTTGGATGCCGTCGGTGTTGAGTGTGCGCACGTGTCAGGGGAGATGCCACCTAAGCAACGCCACGCCGTGCTAGCGGAGGCAAGCGTTGCAGTCATGACGATGAGATCCGTAACCGAGGGCCTGGACCTCCGGCGTTTCACCCAGGTGTATGTTCTTGAGGCCTACCCGGTGCCACTGTACCTGACGCAGATCCTTGGGCGCTTCATTCGACTTTACGCGGAAAACGCGGTAAGCATCACCTTCTGTCGGCTTCGCGGATCTTCTGACGATGTTGTAGTGCATAAGCTCTTGACAAGGATGGCCGAACGGCGCAAACTACTGACGGAAGGCAAGACAGAGAAGGGCCTTGCGGCTTTGCTGTCCATAGACGAAAACAGCGAGGACTTCCTTGTTGAACTTCGCGCCGCTTGCGCTGAGCTCGAAGAGGACGAAGCAGACCTTTGGGACGATGGAACCGACTGGGAGTAGGCCCGGTGGGGCTAAGGAGATCAAACATGAAAAAAGTACAAGTAAAACTTGGCATGTGGCGTACACGAGACGGGAAGATCGCCTGTGTGTACGGGGGCCGACCATGGTTTTCCGGTTATCCTTGGGAAGTGCAATATGCGGGGGGGGATTGTTCTAGGGCCACAAATGAGGGGCATTACTTTGGGCCCGCGGACCTGCGTGACCAGGATCTCGTAGAATTTCTCAGTGACGAGATCGCCGATCCAGACACCTGGCACCCCCCTGTGGAACTTTGCGAAGGGGTTTGGGAGCGTGAGGACGGCTCCCGGGTGTTGGTGCGGGACATAAAGGACGGGAACTGGCAGGCGATTGATCATGCTACCGGCAGCTATCTCTATACTTCGGACGGCCTCCCCTCTTACACACAACCACGCATCACCAAATTCATTGGCCCGTCACCACTCCGCGGCCCTAAGGAGATCAACCATGAAAAGATTTTTGTTGCATGATACCGATGGCTGGAACCCTTGCGACTACGACGATAAGGGGTTCGCCGTGCTTAGTGCCAAACCCACATCGGCAGAAGCCTGGGCGCAACCGTCCGAGCCCCGGGATACGTGGCTAGGCCTAAGTCCCAAATATGCCCCTAACGTAAGCTGGAACGCCACAATTTATTATGGCTACCACTTCTCCCATGTCGCAAAATTCCTACTAGACCGGGACATCACGGAGAAGTGGCAAGGGGAGGAGCGAGTATGGGACTCGCCTCGTTGCCTTCCAGTCCATTTCATTAATCTTGCTATCCAATCGTGTATGGAAAGCTGGGAGGTGCACCGGGGTTTTGTTTCACCTAGTGCAAGCGGCCCAGTTGTGGCAAAACAAATTGGAAGGGCTTCCACCATGAACATACCCCCCACCCCCGCCGCGCCCATACAATGCACCTGCGACATGATGGATCTCCTGCGCAACGGCTGCACATGCGGCGCAATCCAACGGTACAAGGCATGATCATTGACGTACACAACAGCGGCGGGAGCGGACCCTTTGGCAACAGCGCGTACGCCAACCGGCTGTTTGAGTGTCCGGAGAAGCAACGGCTGAAAATTCTGCATCCGCAAACGTGCGACCAGATCTATCGGCCCGGTAAAGGCGACGCACCCAATGCTATGCTGGTTGGCACGATTGTGCACGCGTACGCGGAGGCTGAGGCAAAGGACGAATGGAAAGAAGGTGATGGCCCTGCAGAGATCACAGACAGCCAATGCGATTGGACCATTCCGCAGAATACTCAAGACGAAGCTTGGAGGGTGTTCGACAGCTGGCACGGTATCCGTACGAACTACGCCATGGGTGCGGACGTGTTGGGCGTAGAGTTGCACCTGTCAGCAGGCGTTAAGGAAACCCTCAAAGGCCCCGAATACCCCATTGATGCGCTCATTGACCGCCTTGTTCGTGATCCAGATGGTGCGATCACGATTGAAGACTTGAAAACCAGTGGCAGGAGCGGAGACAACCACAGCACGGGCCGCACGCGGCTGCAGTTGCATCTGTATTGCATAGCAGCCTGGTTGCACGGCTATGACGTCCAACGGCTGCGCGTGAGGCAGATCGTCAAAACGAAGGAAGTCAAAGAAGAGCTCTTCGAGATAGACCTTCCGACGCCCACGCGTGAGGCTTGGATCGCACGGTACCTCAAAGGTGCCCTCGCACGTGAGGCTATCGGCCCCCTAGGCCCGTGGGGGAGTGGCTGCGACTATTGCCACTTCGGGAAGAACCTGATATGTAAATTGTGAAACAACCAAAGGAGACAACATGCCACCACCTAGTAACGAAAAACGGAAAAGCCTAATGGACTTGCAAGCTGCCGAACGTGCCAAGCCACCCGTGCCAAACACGATCGTGATCACCGGCCAGCAAGGCGCAGGCAAGACAACCTTGGCCGCTACACTGTTCGGCGAAGAGGTAGGCAAGCGCTTAGCGCTCACAGGCGAAGCCCTCGCGAAAGCCGCGCCGATCACACTGAAAGGCGCCATATGGATTGAGGCAGACGAGCAAGGTCTCGTGAGCTTGCAGGCGTTCAAGATCTGGCCTGAGTATGTCTTATCTCTCACAACGCTTGTCAACGAGCGCAACGGCGATCTGCCAGCTGCCCTACGGGACATGCACGCGTACCTCGGGGAAGCTGCTGAGGCGGGCGCCAAGGCCATGGTGATTGATACCATCACTTCGTACGGCGGTCAGTGGTTGGTGCCACATTACGTTGACGGCGCAGACAACGGCTTTGCCGGTTGGCAGACAGTGGCCCGCGAACAGAGCAAGTTGCTTGGTGCCGGTCATCGTCTTGGCCTCCGTCAAGTGTGGCTTGCGCAACCCACAGAAAATAAACTGGAAGCCCTCGCGCAGAGCAAGGCCGGCACTGAACTTGACAAAGCGAAGGCTCTGTCGCAATCTGTTGGAGGAGGGACAAACTACGTGGTCCCCCAGATTGCTGGCAAGGCCTTTCCGCAGGTCTTGAACGGCCAGTGTTCTATCTCCGCGTGGTTGCGGATGCGGAGCGTGGGCAACAAACGAGTGCGTGAGCTATTGCCCTTCGGCGGTGACGGGACGCAAGGCAAGGTACGGTACGAGCCAGTGTTGGCGCAGAAAGAAGAGCCGGACCTTTGGGCCCTGGATCAGAAGATCATCAAGGCGATGGGCGTAGGCAATAAGCAATAAAAACAACAGGGCATTGAGCCCACACAAACGGAGAGCAAAACATGAGCGTATTTGACAAACAAGTTTCAGCAGAAGATATGACGGGCGGCGGCAACAAGAGTGGCAACTTCCCCGTCCTTGACGAAGGCTGGTACCCACTCACCGCCAAGAAAGCGGAGGGTAAGATTAGCAAGCCCGGTCAAGCCAAGCTGTCAATCCAGTGGGGTGTGTGCGAAGAAGACGGCAACCCAGACAGTGTGACAAAGTTTTCGGTGTTCCACGACATCCTGTTGCCCCTGTTCGAAGATGAGGCGGCGTTCAAGGAAGACCTCGGCAGCAAGAAGGGGTTGGATGGAGACGATCTCGAAGCCGAATTCGTTATTCGGCTTGAGCGTGATGAGAGCAACGCGGCGAAAGCAGCATTCGCAATCTTCGGCTATGATCACTTCGTTGCTGTGCCGCGATGGGACAGTGAAGCTAAGTGCCGGCGTCTACCCGACGGTACCGTGGTGAGCGACGCCGAGGCGAAGGAGTTGTACAAGCAGCGCAACGCGGAGGCGATCAACGCCTTGCTCGCAGTCGGTCGCGGTGAGGAAGACCTTTCTCGCTACATGGTCGCAGGCCGTCTCGAAATCAACGAGTACAACGGCAAGCGGAACAATCGCGTCAAGTGGATCAACGCGAAGCTGCCCGCCGATGCGTCGTATTCGGCAGTACCTAAGAAGTAGTTCTGGGGGGGCGGCTCGGGTGCGGGTGTGTTGGGTAGGTGGTGACAGCCATGCAGGGTAGCTCGGGAACCGTATACCGAGCCGGGGGTGCGAATCCCCCGCCCAACACAACGCCCTCCCTTCCCTCTTTTCACCGAGGCACACCCATGCCTAAACCAATCCCCCGAACCTACAACCCCAAAGTCCTCGGTGCCGACTGTGCTGCCTGCCCCTTGAAGTGTAAGACAATGTGGCCAGTCCCCCCGCATGTGGCCACAAAAGGTAACCCACGGGCAACCTTGGTGCTGGAATCCCCCTCGGGTGAATCAAAGTTCCGCGGCACGCCCATGCTCGGCTCCGCCGCCAAGGCGCTACAAGCCGACCTAAGCGCCTTTGGGCTACCACCCGGCACCTACCACGCCGTGTACCGCATAGCGTGCGCCATACCCCCACAGAAACGCACTGACAGCATACTGCGACGGGCAGCGAACGCGTGCAGGGCGAGGGCGGGGAGAGAACTAGCAACCCTTGGCGCCACCAACCTGCCCACATTGTACCTTGGCAAGTGGTCGCCTGTGGGTTTGCTCGGCAGGAGGGAACACAAAGAACAACTCGAAATCAAGTTGTCGCACAGCGTCATACGCAACGGTAATATGTGCCTACCCCACCCGAGGAACCCATACTTCAACGCACCCGCAGGCAAGGAGGTTTTCCGCGAGAGCCTGAGACGCTTCGCGTCTTACGCCTTGGGTGAGCTCGCCTGGCCCACGTGGGACAAGCACCCATACATTATCGAGCCGACCGAGGAGGCGTTGCGTGCTCTTAAGCACATGGGCCCTATTGTTGCGGCGGATGTGGAAACACTAGGCAAAGACCCGCTCGTAGACCCTATTACGGTAATCGGCATAAGCGACGGTGAAATGACAGTGTCTCTCAACTGGGCAGGCTACGGTAACAAGTTCGGCAACTACGCGGGCATCGAAAATTCGCCCTTGCCGTTGGCAAAAAAACTCAGGGCGCAGATCAAGGAAACCCTTGAAACCCGGACAGTTGTAGGCCAGAACCTGGTGTATGATCTGCTCGCATTTGAGCGCCTGGGCATCCACATTATGCGCACTGAGGATACATTGGATGCTGCAAAGATCTTAAATCCGGAATTGCCCGCAGGCTTAGAAGTCCTCGGCACGCGTTACTTGCTCCTGCCATCCCGTTGGAAAACGGAGTTCCGCGCAGGCCGTGACGACGACGCAAAAGGCGCAACCGAGTTCACTGAGAGCCCGTTGGAGAAACTTCTAATTTACAATGTCAAGGATGCCTTGATCACGCGGTTGCTATGGGATAAGCTAGTTGTTGAACTTGCAAAGGAGGACTAGAAACATGAAGTGGCAAAAGAGTATTTTCTCCGACAATTCTGGACATTGGTTTGTGCTAGACCGAGACGTCGCCGGCATGACTGCGACGATAGAGCCGACACCGGGCAGTGGTCTGTCTCTGTGGCTGATAGGCAACGATGTAACAGAGCAGCTTGCGTGGTTCGGCCCGGGGCTTTCGGACGAAGCCGTGAGACAATGCGCCTCAATAATCCTGTGCTGCCTTGCGGACGACCGTGCGGACGCGCTGAAGAAGTTTTCGGACGAAGTGTTGGACACCGAGCTGCCCAAAGGGGGATGGCGTGGCTAAGCGCGTTGACAACGGTGTTGTTTACACACCCCCTGAGATCGCCGAACCGCTTGCACGTAATCTGTGGGCGTGGGCTGGAAAGCTAGGCGTGCAAGCTAACGCGGTGTACGACCCCTGTTGCGGGGATGGCGCCTTGCTGCGAGCTGCACGTGCAACGGCCCCCGAGGGCAACCCGCGTCCACTGTTTTACGGCCACGATATTGATGCGGAGGCTGCGGCGCAAGGCAAACAACAGGGGCTTGAAACCAACCACGGTGATTTGTTCGACACGGGTCAGCCCCTAAGCCCGCGCACGTTGCTGATCTGCAATCCACCGTACATTGGGTGTAGTAATCTGTCGCGTATCGTGGGGTCGGAGCGTTTTGCTTGGCTCAAGAAGACATATAAAGCGGAGCGCTCGGGATCGTGTGATCTTGCCGGTTATGTGTTGCGCCATGTGTTACAGGCGCAACGCCCGGTGCTATCCGCGTGGGTGGCGACCAACACGATCGGGCAAGGGGCAACGCGCAGGGTAGGCCTCAAGTGGGCGGTCGATAACGGCTACGTGATCGTCGATATGTCTGACAACATACCGTGGCCAGGGCAAGCGGTTACGGTAAAAACTTTTGTGTTGGCCGATGGGAAAAGGTTCGCAGATGAAACTTAAGTCAGCAGGTAACAGCCGTTTGATGCGGGGAAAGCCTGAGCGTGCCGATCCTAAGAGGCTAGGCCACAACGCAGGCTGCGCCTACATCGGAAGCAAGATCTACGGGCAGGGTTTCTTGGTCTCGGCGGAACAATGCGACGGCCGCAAAGGTCCGGGCAACAGGGGTCACGGCCGCATCTTCCCCTACCTCGGTGGGGAAGAGGTGAACACCAGCCCGACCCAAAGCCCGCATCGGCATGTTATCAACTTCGAGCAGATGTCTCTGGAGGAGGCCGGTCGCTGGCCTGACCTGCTAAGCATCGTGCGGGAGAAGGTGAAGCCCGAGCGAGACAAGAACAACCGAGAGCAGTACCGGAAGTACTGGTGGCACTTTGGGGAGAAGCGCCCCGCCCTCTACGCCGCCATCCGCCCCCTCCCGCGCTGCCTGGTCACCGCGCGAACGAGCAAGCACGTGATGTTTTCTTTCCAACCCACAAACCGGGTCTTTTCAGAAAACCTGGTCGTTTTCGCTGCCGGGGCGTACACCTTCTTTGCGGCGGTGCAGAGCCGCGTTCACGGGGAGTGGGTATCTCTCACGTCGTCTACTCTTGAGGCCCGACAAGGCTATCGGCCCTCCGACTGCTTCGACACCTTCCCCTTCCCGCAGCCGGACCCCCGCACGGTCATCCCGGCCCTCGAAACCATTGGCGAGGCCCTCTACGAAGCCCGGGCCCGCTACATGGTCGACAACGACGTAGGCCTCACCAAGCTGTATAACGCGCTGAAAGATCCCAGCAACATGGATCCTGAGATCGTGGCTATCCGCCACCTACATGAAGAGATGGATCGCCAGGTGTTACTAGCCTACGGTTGGCATGACCTTGCCGAAAATGTCCCTCCGTATTATGCTGTCGACGAAGCTTGGACAGACGAAATCATTGACCGGTTGTTTGCGTTGAATGCGCAACGCGCAAAGGAAGAGGCGTGAAAACTCGCCGTCAACGCCTATACGAAAACTCTCAACGTAACCGCAAGATTGCGCTGGCGTCGTACCGATACGGTTGGCCCATCGACCCGGTGAAACAGGCGCAGATCGCGGACAAGATCAGGGGCGAGATCACGCGTACGACGGAGGCATTGGGGGTCAGGATCCAAGAGCTCATAGCCGAGGAGCATGACGAGGGCACCCGGAAATTCTTGGCTAGTATCAATCTCAATTCGGGCCAGCAACTAGCCCGGCTGCTGTACGAAGTGCTCGAAGAGCCGATCGCCTATCGCACCAAACAAGGAGCGGCGTCTACAGGCAAAGGTGCACTCGAACACATTGCCAGGCACGGCGGAGAGCAAGCCCGGGAGATAGCGGCGCTGCTCCGCCAACGCAAGATCGCTGCCAAGCTCGAAGAGGCATACATACACAACCTTGACGGCGTGCGACTGGTGCGACCTGCGGCGCATGTGACTGCACAGGTGGGAGGCAGGTGGTCTTACCGCGACCCTGCCCTACAGACAGTACCGCAGATAATCAAGCCTATGTTCACTGCACACCCCGGGTGTTGGATGGTGGCATGTGATCTAGCAGGTGCCGAGTATCGCACCATGGCTCTGCAAGCAGGATGTGTGCCGATGCTGGATGCATTCAATGAAGGTAGGGATCTGCACACCGAGACAGCTGGCGTCATTTTCGGCTTGGACCCGAAAGATGTGCAGCCTAGCCAACGTAAGATCGCCAAAGGCGTGGGCTTAGGCTTCCATTATTCCGTGCTCGACTTCGAAGGCGCAGCCGCGGGACTCTTCGCCCAAGTGGGCCACTTGGCCAAGGGTTTGACCTTCGGTATGATTCTTGGTGCAATCAAGCGCTTGGCGCAAGCTCGCCCGGAAATCATGGCTTTCAAAGAACGGCTATGGCAACGCGCGCAAGTCGAAGACTACGTTGAAGAGCCCTTGTTCAATCGCCGCCGGTATTTCCACAACAAGCCAAAGGATACAGAGGCGTACAACTTCCCACAGCAGGCCATGATAGCGGCGATTGTGGACCAAGCGATCCAGCGTATCGATGCTGAGTTTGATGTGGGTGAAGGCCTACACCTGCAACGTCATGATGAGCTTATCATAGGCGGACCCACGCCGTTACACCTTTGCCAACTGCTCTGGGAGCATATGCGACAAAAGCATACAATAGGCGAGCACAGTATTATCTTCGAAATTGAGTTTCTGATCACCAAGCGCTGGGGCGAAGGTGTGGAAGTAGTACCCGAGGTAGGTGGTGGTTTCACCGTCAAATGCCCACCGAAGGCTTGCGGTTTCAAGCGCGGAGGGTTATCGTTAGAAGACGCCGTGGCTGCGGCTACAACGCATTATGACGCATGTGAGCATATGGAAGGAGTCAAATGATCAAGGTCAAGGTCCTTACGGAGGCGGGCTATGAACAAGCGCTCTATGGGATGGCGCTGAGTCACAGCTTGGA
>Ga0070751_1002148_pt1 | contig 11361 bp, 14 predicted proteins | sample VirMetDEL_Aug_28_FD_78514 | JGI IMG/M metagenome (GOLD analysis project Ga0070751, IMG submission 78514) | Aqueous microbial communities from the Delaware River and Bay under freshwater to marine salinity gradient to study organic matter... | ecosystem: Environmental > Aquatic > Marine > Coastal...
TAGTAAGTTCCATAAAATAGGAACAAATAAATCCGATTGACATACTTCCGCTTAAAATGAGTAATTTAGTAGTTTTCATTTTTAAATTAAATCTTTAGATTCAATTAACGTATAGGTAAATGAGTTACCATATAAGTCTTTAGCTTTATTAGCTAGCTCCATAAATAATTTAAAATCATTATTAGCAGCTATTACTTGGCAACCCGCTGACCATTTGTCAACTTGTGTGGATTTTCCTCCTTCTCTGGCTGTAGCTCTATGAATATTAATTCCGTAGATACCTTCATGAATATTTTCGGTAAGGAAATCATACTGACCATCTTTATCATTATCTCGATAAACTTTTACAGGCTTTTTCTGTTTAAGAGCTTCATACTTACCTTGATGTAATCCGATTGTATGTGAGCCTCTATATTGGCCAGGTACTAAAATTGCTACTCCGTTTTCATTAAGCAAATTTTTTTCCCAATGAGATCCTGGGTCGGTAGTTGCATCGAACTCATGATATTTCATTTTTCCTCCTACAGAATAAGAAACTGTAATCTTATCGTCAAACCTATTTGTAACTTTTCCAAAAGTATCAGAGTTTCTTATTCCTACAATATTTAAATTGTAATCTCCTCCTTCAAACCATTTGTATCCTTTACACTCTACTGATTTTTGGATTTGCTCTCTAGTGTACATTTATAACAAAATTTTAATTTCTAAATTTATTAATTATATATTCTACTTCAGCTGGAGTAGCTTTACATTTTAAGTCTATGCCTGCAGACCAGGTGTAACTAACTCTACCGTTAACGTAAAGTACTAGTATAGGAACAGATTTAATATTAGAAACAATATTAGCAGGCTGGTCTTCTAGTCTTGCATATTGTATAGGAATACCAGCAACTTGAGTAAATTGAATGCTATTCTTTTTATTCCAATCAGCGTTTATTTGGACTAGGTCAAACTTTTGAGCGTTTGCATTAAAACCCATAAATAACCCTGCTATAAAAATTAAGGCTTTCATTTTAATCCTTTTTAATTATTTCATAAAGTTTTTGATCAATATCATCAAGTTTTTTGCTATTATCCTCTACTTTTTCTTGTGTATTTAATATGGTTTCTCGAATCAGCTGATCTTTTAAATCATATTCTGTTCGAGATACCTCACTAGGAGGTAATTTTTTAGCTTCTTCTATCTCAGATTGAAGCGTAAACCACATACCTACTACAGTTATTACTACTCCTCCAAGTATTACTAATGATTCAATACTTAGTGTAAATTTACTATCTTTTGATACTTCTCCCATTACAGTACTTTTGTAGATTTAAATATAATCTTCACTATCAGTTGGTGGAGTAGGGGGAGTATTTTCTTTTTTCCCAAATATCTTACCTACCTCAGCAATTCCAAAAGCTCCTAAGGTAACAATAACAAAAGAATTAAAAATAGTATCACTGATAGTTAAGGGTTTACCCATAATACCAGTAATAATATCAGCTGCGGCAAAAATTGCCATTACAGCAAATGATAAAAATCCTACAATGCTTTTTTCATTATAGTCGTTTTTATCTTTAAAAATGTCTTTAAAAGCCATCCATTTACGTTTTAAATAATTAAACATAAAATAACGATTCTAATGAAACACTGTTTATTATACGTATTGAAATAATATCTTTAAGACCCTCTTTTACGGGTTGATTTTATAGATCTAACTGATCTATTTACTCTGGGAGTGTTTGTAGGTCTTACTCTAATATTTGTAGGTCTAGTGGGTCTACTTTGAATATTTGTAGGTCTAGATTGGGATGGTCTGTAAGTAGTATTAGTTCTTACTCTATTTCTATAGGTAGTAGGTCGGTTTGTTGGTCGATTATTAGAATATTCGACATTTGATCTTCCTCTTCTAGGAGTATAACTAGTAGTTTGAGGTCTAGTTCTTAAAGTATAAGTAGGACGATAATTATTCCAATTGCCCCACTGGTAAGGATTGTACCAGTAATTATAAAATCCTAAAGGACCCCAATAAAAATTATAGTTAAAACCGTACCAAAATGGTTGGTGAAAAGTATATGTGTATCCATAATTTCTCCATCTCCAATCTCTCATCCAATAATCATCATCGTAAGTATTATATCCTACTTGATATTGGGTAGTGTAAGAAGATGTTCTCTCTAGTGTACTACAAGAGGTAAATAAAAATAACCCAAATAAAAATAATAATTTTTTCATACGTTTATAAATATGAAAAAAAATGGGAACCATTAGGTTCCCAAGTTTTATAAACAATATAAAATATTATTTTTTAGAAAATAACCCACGAAGGATATCCCAATTACGAGTTAAAAATACACCAAAAGCAATTCCGGCATAAATTTTGTAGCCAAAAATCCATAATCCAGCTCCAATACCTAAGAAAGCAAGAGCAGTAAATCCTTTTGATTTAATAAAATCTAACACTTTTTTCATAATATAAATTTTAAAGGTTGCTATTATAAATATGATAGAATTTTTCAAAATAATATATAACTATATATTACGCCTTTCAATTTTAATATGTCTTTAATATGACTTCAATATGTATAAATGGTAACCAAAACATTTTAGCGTATGAAAAAATTAATATTTTTAGCAGTGTTACTAACAAGTACATTAACTTTTGCTCATGAAAAAAATAAAGTAGAGAAAAAAGAAATGTACAGTGTTATTAAAACCCAATTAGATAAAGGGGTAATTGATATCGAGACCGCCCAAAAAATGTGGGCAGATTATATTAAATGCTGTAGTTAAAGAAAAGGGTGCAAAGCACCCTTTTTTTATCCTTCACAGCTTACACAATCGGCTTGCCTAGATCCTAAATCTCCTTTAATCACACTATCTGTTCGTAGGTAATAAAGTGTTTTAATACCTAATTTCCAAGCCTCTAAGTGAACTTGATTAATCCATTTAGGAGAATCTTCAGGAGTAAAACTTAGATTTAATGATTGAGTTTGATCTAAATATCTTTGACGAATAGCAGCCTGTCTAACTAATTCTAACTGATTAATTTCAGGGAAAGTTAAGAATAATTCTTTTTCCTCTGGAGTTAATACATTATCTGGTAAGTTTTGAACTGAACCATTATCGGCTAGCATTTGATCCCACCATTTTTCTTTATTTTCTCCTTTAACTTCTAAAAATTCTTCTAGTACTTTATTTTTTCTAATAAAGGTACCTTTAGCACCATTAAAAGTATAAATGTTAGCTGGTAGAGGTTCAATTCCGGCTGAGATCCCTCCTGTAATTACAGAATTAGAGACAGTAGGGGCAATAGCTAGTAAGTGAGTATTTCTCATACCTGTTCCTCTACACCATAGTGGCTCTCCATATTCTACTGCTAAATCACGAGATGCTTTTTCTGCTTTAGATTTAATATCAGAAAAAATGTTGTGAGTATGAGCTGTTGAGGAGATAGAATTAAATGGTAATCCTTTTTGTTGTAAGAAAGTATGCCAACCCATTACACCTAAACCTAAAGCTCTACCTTTTTTAGCATGGTTGTGGGTTCTTAGTAATGAATCTTTACCATTAGATTTATCAATAAATTCTTGCATTACAGCATCTAAGAACCAAACTGATAATTCTACAGTATCTGTGTTTTTCCATTCATCATACTTAGCAATGTTAAGAGATGATAAACAACATATAAAGGAATGTTCTTCGTCAGTAAATAATGTAATTTCTGTACAAATGTTAGTCATACTTACATCTAGATTATTCATCATGTAAGCAATAGGATTATTTTTATTAACATTATCCTTAAACATAATATACGGCTCACCAGTTTCCATTCGGGCTTTTAAAATTTTAGCCCAAATGTTCATAGCATCTTGGTCTCGTGATTCTAACTTACGCATAAAAGTATCATCTACAACAACACATTGGTGTAAGTTTAGACATTGTCTATTAGGATCACCTTTAGGACGACGAATTTCTAAAAATTCTTCTATATCAGGGTGATTAATATCTAAGTTAACAGAGGCAGCTCCTCGTCTTACATTTCCTTGGTTTGTAGCAATAATAGAAGAATCATAAATTTTAGCCCACGGCACTACACCCTCGGATTTACCATTACCTTTAATCATGGTTCCACGTGGTCTAATACGGGATAAACTAATTCCCACACCACCCCCTGAGGCTGTAAGTTTCATTAATTCAGCATTGGTAAGCCCAATACCACGAATTGAATCAGGTGTATCAACTCCAAAACAAGAGATAGGTAAACCACGGTCTGTTCCCATATTTGATAAAACAGGAGAAGCTAATCCTAACCAACCATTCCAGATTAATTTAAAAAATTTATTTTCTAGTTCAGGTTTATTTAACCGGTTAGCAGCTGCTTGAGCTACCCTTTTATATGCTTTTCTTGGAGTCTCACCTGGTAAGAGATATCCTTTAGATATTGTAGCAAGTGAAATCTCATCAAAAAATTCAGGGTAATCTTTACCCTTTTCCCATTGTTTATAATCTGCAATTAAATTGTTGTCCATTTTAAATTAAAATAAATCGTTAGCATCCCAGTTTTGTACTCCTTTTGAATAATTTGTAACCCTATTTGCGAAGAAATCTGTATGTTGTTTTCCAGCTGATAATGAATCAAACCATTTCATTCTTTTTACAGCTGCTTCATCAATATCATTTACAATAGACCCATATCCTAAATCACCCATTTTAGTATTTACTCGGTGTTTAATAAATGAAGTTAAATCATATTTTGAACAACCTTCTAAATCTCCCATTTCATATACTTTATTAATAAAGTCTAATTCTAATTTTAGAGATAATCTAGCAGCCTCTTCAATTTGTGCTTTTAATTCAGAAGTATTTAATTCTGGATGTTCTTCCATTAATGTTCTAAATAACCAACATCCAGCATTTGAGTGTAAAGATTCATCTCGAATTGACCATTCTACAATTTGACCTACTCCTTTAAGTAAATTTCGTAGTTTAAATGATAGTAAAACAGCAAAAGATGAAAATAAGTTAACTCCTTCAGTAAATGCTGAGAATATAGCTAATGATTTAGCTCTCTCATGCCAGTTAGGAGTACCATCATGAGAATCTCTAACATTCATTAAAGTCTCAATTTTAGCCATTGTAGTTTCATCTTCTAAAAACTCACTAAAATCATCTAACCCTAATTCTTCATTTAAAAGTGAATAAGCTTCAGCGTGAATAGTTTCAAAAGCACCAAAAGTTACAGCCATTTTAATAACTTCTGGTTTTCTAAACCATTTTGTTACTAATCCTGACCAATAATCGTTTACTACAGTTTCAGTTTGAGCAAACCCTTTTAAAATAGAACCAATTATATTTTTTTCTGTTTTATTTAAGTTCTGTTTCCAGTCATTAACATCACTCATCATTGGTACTTCAGTGTGTAACCAATGTGCTTGTTGTTGTTTCATCCAGTAATCATGAGCCTCTGGATATTCAAAAGGTTTATAAACTACACGTTCTTGTAATAAAGATTTTTTTGCCATTTTTAAATTTAAAATTATTAAGTTAAGATTTTAGTTCAAAAAACTTTTGACGGAGCAAATGCTTGTCAAATTTGTCTACATTAGTATCGAAACTATTAGAGCGAGATGGAGGGAGGAGATCTTCTTCATCTCCATCTTCGTTTCCTTTATAATCAAATACTTCAAAATGTCCAGTTGAAGTATCAGCATTAACAGAAAAAGTTAACCCATCAATCCCATATCGGTTTTTCATGATATGGAATCTACCAGTTCCATTAACTTTGTCTTCTTTTTTTCGTGAAAGAGACATCGCAAAATCAGAGATCATCATTTTATCATATGAACCTGCTGCTTTATCTCCTTCTATGATTTCATCTTTAGCACCTGCACGATTTACCTGAGAGACTGACCAAATTGGAATATCCAACTGTCGGGCTAATCCTTTAGTGCTTGTATAAATATCATCAATTTCATCTTTCCTTTCTCTATTTTTCTTTCTTGATGAGAGAAGGTCAACATAATCGATTATCACCATATCTGGTCGGATACCCATATCAGTACATTTTTGGATATGAGACTCTATTGTTGAGACTGCTGCGCGACCTGTTGGAAATTCTTTAATAATTAGTTTTCCAGGTAATTGAGGAATTATTTCTTCAACTTTTTCTTTAAAAGAATCTATTTTGTTTACTGGTATCTTGGTAAAGAAAGAGTCATATCGTTTCCCAACATAATCCTCACCTAACTCTAAGGTATAATGTAAAACATTATATCCTAATCTAACAGCATAACCTCCTAAAGCTACTAGTGACCAAGACTTACCACCACCCGGGTTACCAAATATTAAACCAAAATCTCCATTTCCTAAACCTCCTTGTAAAAGGTTATTAATTTTTTCCCAAGGGGTTGGAATTATAGTTCTAGAATTTTCTCTATAACGTTCTTCAATATCTTTATTGTACTCGTGACCTAAGTTTTTATCCTGGCCTGCTTTTAGAGCACTATCAATTAAAAAACGAATACCATCAAAATCTCCAGCTTTCAGCATATCTACTGAAGACATTAAAGCTCTTTTTAACTGTTGGTTTTTACAGAAATTGGTAAACTCTTCTTGAACATATTCTAAGTCTTCATCTGAAGAAACATAGGCTTGTTTAAGTTGTTCTTTAATAGAGACTTGTAAAACCTCATTTTCAATTTTCTGTAATTCTACCTTTAAAATCTCTAATGAAGGAGTGGTGTGGTATTTATCGTAATATTTTAGGATTTCTTTTATAATCCAAATATGCGCTTGATTTTCAAAGTATTCTTCAGAAATAATATCATGAATATTAACTAAAAACTCTTTATGAGTTAATAATGAAGATATTACCTTTATTTGAAAATCGTAACCATATTGATTTAACGATTGTAATGTCATCTATTTATAACCTTTAAAATGTAAAAAATTATCTTTTAACCAAAACTCTAAATTTCTAATCATTCCTCCTAATTTATCTTCTTCATATAAGTTAATAAAATAAGAAGGTTGTAATTCAGGGAAATCATCTTTTATTAAACCATAGACATAATCTTTTTCTATTTCATCCATCATAGGGTTAGATAAATCCATTATTTTGTAATTGTTCTCTAACCGGTTTTGTTCCTGAACTATTCTTGAATATACGACATGCTCCTTAAATTTCCTAGCTGATATATTAAAAATGTCTTCTAAAGTTAATTCTTGATCTAGCAACTCAGGAAACTTTTTAAATATGCCTTTTGGGCCTAATCCTTTAACTCCTGGGATCTTATCTGAATTATCTCCTATTAGTGTTTTATATAAAATAAAGTTCTTACTTAAAACTTGAAATTTATCTTTTACTGTTTTAGGAGTATAATACTCTTTTTCCATTGGGCGATATAAAATAATTTTATCAGTAACTAACTGAATAAAATCTTTATCGCTAGAGACTATAAAAACATTTGAATTATAGTCTTCAACCAATTTGTTTGATAACACGGCTATAATATCGTCAGCTTCTACCTTATCGATTGCTATGGTTTTAACAGGTAATAGCTTTAAATACTGGATTAGACGTACTATTTGGTCAACTTTTGAGTCATGTTCTTCGTCTAAATTATCAAATATTTCCCAATTAGTTACCCTTTGGATATCACGACCAGATTTGTATTCGGGGAGCAGGTTCTTGCGGTTGGTTGATGAACCTGCCCCATCGAATACAACATAAACAGAAGTAGGCTGGATTTGCCTAATTAGTGCTCCCAAAGAACGTAGGAAACCCCCTAACCCCCCGACATGGATCCCGTCAGGGTTTATCATATTAAGCATTGCAAAGTTTCTAAAAAATAGATTTAAACCATCTATTAATAAAACTCTATCATGTTTTTTTGGATGAGGGGTATCCCCTTGCTCTTGAATATCATCCAAGAGCTTAAATAGTTCTTTGTGCTTCATTGTTTATTCTGGTTCTTTCTCGAAATGAGATATATCTTGAACTTCTTCGTTTTCTTCAACGATATCAAAGTCCATTCCACCTAATACTTTTGACCATTCTTGAGCATATTGATTTTTGTAATCTTTAAGCTCGTTTGGATCATCCATAATAAAGCCATGTGGTGTCATTACAATTTTTCCTCTTGTAGTAACTCCATTAATATGGTTTTTATCAATTTGTAGGTTAGTACGTTTAGCGAATTCTACCTGCTTACCATCTTTAATTGCTTTAATTTTAGATGTACCTGCAGACATAATATTACCAAATGTTACAACAAATGTTGAATCAAACCACATTGCATAACCACCTTTATTCATCAACTTAGGTTGACCCATTGGTGATTCTGGTTTTAGTGTCCAAACTTTATTTACACATACTAAAGTATTAGTATAGGGTGAAGATTCTTTTCGAGATAATGTAATCTTTTGATTTACGTTATTTCCAAATTGAGTTGACATTGCACCTGCATTCCACTCATTATTATTTTTATTAGATTTAAGGGACATTTCACAAGGTACTGAACCAATTGAATCCCATAAGAACAATAGATCATAAGGTAGATTACCTTTCTTTTGCTCATCTAATAAATCTAAAATGAATGCAGCTACATCTTCAATAGAATTAATCGTTTCTCTATCTACATAAAGGAAATTACCTGTATAGCCAGTAACTTCATTAGTAGTCTCGTCACGTTCTACTGTAATGTCTAATCCCATTTGAACTGCGTGCTCCCAATTCCATTTCATCTCTGTAATGATGAAGACCGGCAGTACCCCATTGGTTTGAGCGGATACTGCGGCTTCGATCATTGCAGTGGTTTTACCTGTATCAGAGTGTCCTCTAAGTAAAACTATATGACCCATAGGGATTCCAGGAACGGAAGTAACTTCCCTAAAGGCAGGAGAGAGAGGGATCCATTCTTGATCTTTAAACTTAACGTTTTTGTCTAAACCTTTTTTAGATTTAAACTTATCAAGATCAAAGTTAGCTTTTATTTCAGCCGATACGGCTGCGGATAATGATTTACTTCTTTTAGCCATATCTTAGAAGGGTAAATCATCATTATCTTCCTCAAAAAGTGAATCAAACTTATCTACTTTGCTTTGTTTAGCTTTAGAAGTATCTAAAGTAAATTTAGCTTGTGGTTGTTCTTCACTTGAATCTCCATCAAAATCATCATTGCTTTCATCAATGATCTCACCTTCTTCATCTTCAGGTGCTAACCATTTCTCTAAAGCAGATTTCATTTCATCAAATGAATAAACTTTGAATTGCTCTTTAGGATTAGGTTGTTCACTTAACCAAAGATCAACATTTTCTTTACTATCACTTAATGCTGAAGTTGTTAAACGTACACGTACTGATGATTTGTTGTAAGGTGTACCTGTAGATTCAGGTCCTACTGTTTCAACAGTAATATCTCGACCGCTTACAATATCAGTGTAATCACCAATTTCATCATCTGTGGCTAGTGAGAGTAGTTCCTCATAAACTTGCTTGCCAAATTGCCATAGACGAACTCCTTTATCTTCTTCTCCACGTACAATAACAGGAACAAAATAACGGGTTTTTGGGTCTAGCTTTTTAGCTAACACATAATTTTCTTTAGAATACTCTTCTCTAAGTTTAGAGGCAAATAGAGCGATAGGGTCTTTTTCACCAAAATTAAGAGGTGAAACCATAACTTTGTTTGAAATCCCATAATAAATTTTTAATTCAGTAAAAGGATTTCGAGAATCATACGCTGAAGGTACAATTCGAATTTGTTGTTTACCTACTGTAGGTTTCCAATAAATTGCGGAATAATCGATTTTCTTCCCATTGGAAGAGGGTTTTTGTTGGAGCCCATCCAACTTCTGTTTTAATAAACTAAGATCCATAAATATAACTTTTTTTAAATATAACTAAATATACGAAACTAATTGGGGGAAGCCAAACTATACTTCAAGAATTTTGTAAATCTTGGTATTTAATTGATTTAGCTCTCCATTTTGGGTCAATAGAACACAATTTCTATAGTGCTTCCATTCGATTTTATAGGAAGTATCTACAACCCCTCCATTTAACTTTTTAATAAGTTCGTTTAGGGCGTTAATTGTATATAGAGTATTAGACTCTTTTTTTCTATGAACCAAAATAGTATTTTCAGGGATAGCATCTATGTTACCCTGATCCACATTATATGTAACAACATACTCGTCTTTGTCTACAATCTGTAAGACAAAAAGTTTGTTGTACATTATGGAATATTGTGATTGTATATTTTCAACTAAAGAGTCTAAGCTCCCTAAGTCTGTGAATGTTGCAAATAATTTATTGTTCAAGTCTCCTAAATTTTGTAAATCCTTTATTGTGTCATAAGTCGGATTATACATATTAGGAACGTTATTCAAAATCATAGTCATTTCCTTGGTTGATTTTTATGTTTAATTCATATTTATTAAATACCTTTTTTATGTCTTCTATTAATTGGGGTTCATTTTCATCCCAATCAAACAAAAAAGAATCATAAGTATATAATACCAATTTTGTCTTTTTCCCCCTTAAAAGTTGAAATATTTCCCACAATATACTAACATTGGTTGATGTTTCCAAGTTTTGAAGAACATAATTCAATAATTTTTGAGGTTTCATGTCCCCCAAACCTTTATCTTCATAAATGTACCCAGAAGTAGGACACTCAATCCATCCATTCTTTTGAAAATCTCTCCACAAGTTGTCAGTATATACTTTTACTTTTTTAAAGAATTCCAGGTCCTTATATTGCTCGAATACCCCTCCGTATAGCTGTTTAAACGTCAGTTCTTTAGCTTTTTGGTAATCCACCTTATACATTTCCGCAAAGGCGGAATGAATATCCATAGTATTAAATCTATAGCCAATAAGATTGGCAAGAAGAGTAGGGTGGTAAGCACTAATATCCATCTCAATAAAAAAGCTATTCCTTGGGATGAAACATTTTCTTGCTCCATTGTCTTTGTTAAGCGCTGCATAATTTACTCCATTAAATGAATTTGAAGGACGTGTTGTTAATGTCTTTAAGTTATATTGAGTATAAACATAATCCCCCTCAATCGGGTGAAAATACTGTTCAAATAATTCTTTATTTACTTTTAAACCACTTGCCTCAATAGCTGAAAATACTACTGAAGATTTTTGGTTAAACCATTTGTAATAAGGGGAGTTAGATTTAAAGTTATTGGGTTTTAGATCCTCAAAAACAGTCTCGCAATACTCATAATGTTTAACTATTGGGATAATACGGTTTATATCCTTTTTATCTTTATGTTGTTGATAAAAGAAATTGTAAACATATGGTTTTTCCGGTATATACGTATTATAAGTGGGAGTAATGTCATAAAGAGCTTTTAGTGGA
>Ga0070751_1002151_pt1 | contig 11347 bp, 14 predicted proteins | sample VirMetDEL_Aug_28_FD_78514 | JGI IMG/M metagenome (GOLD analysis project Ga0070751, IMG submission 78514) | Aqueous microbial communities from the Delaware River and Bay under freshwater to marine salinity gradient to study organic matter... | ecosystem: Environmental > Aquatic > Marine > Coastal...
ATATTAGAATTGCAGAGCTAGGTGTTCATCAGGGAAATTTTTCTAAAGAAATCTTGGACATTGTAAGACCTAAAGAATTATATTTAGTAGATTATTTTAAAGGTTGTGTTATGTCAGGAGACAAAGATGGCTATAATGAAACTACAGTAAATTTAGAAGAACAATACAAAGCATTAAAAATTTTATATCGAAATAAAGGTAATGTAAAAATAGTAAAATCATCAACTAAAGAATTTTTAGAAAGTTTGCCTAATTTTTATTTAGATGCAATTTACATAGATGCTAATCATTCTTATCATGCTGTTTCAGAAGACTTAGATTTATCTATACAAAAAGTAAAACAAAAAGGTTATATATTAGGTCATGACTACACCGAATTATATGGGAGCGGAGGGACAATTGTTGCAGTAAATGAATTTGTTCAAAAAAATAATTTAATTTTAAATTATTTATCAAAAGATAGATGTCCTTCTTATTTTATAAAACTAGTTTAATAAATATATTTAACACAGGAGAAACTATGCATGGCAGAATACAAACCTTTTCACAAAAATAATGGTGTTATAGATACTCCTGAAGAAGGTGTTTTAGAATCGAGAAAAAACATGTGGGAAAAAGATCCAGAAAAAATCCTGCAAATTGAGAGAATAGAAAGAAGAAAACTACTCAATTGGTCTGCTAGATTTATTATTACATTAATTATATTTGGAATTTTTGCATTTTTAGTTTGGCTATTATTTTTCACAGATATTAGAGATGCAAGTAGAGATCTAGTTAATATTATGTTAGGTGCTTTTGTAGGTGTATTAGCCAAAGCTGCAGATTATTGGTTTAAGGAAAAAGATGATCCTGAAACACATGAAATAAAAGAGATGTCAAAAACGTCTACTGTTACTAAAAATAATAACAAATGTCCTGAACCTGAATGTCCTTCCAATAAAAAAACTGTAGCAGAAGTTAATAATGAATACAGTGCGAACATATTTGATGAAGAGCCAAAATACTAGTATCGGTGACATTCAAACAAAAATAGTCCAAGACTTGTCATATAATTTTTCAGTAAAGTACAATAAATTATTTGATTTTCATACAGTATTTGATAACTACAGGCAAGGAGCAGGTCTTAGAATCAAAAGAGATATATTTCTTTTAATCAAAGAACTTTATGATTACTATAAAATAGAAATAAAAGTTAAAAATAACAGAATATTGAGTAAACATTTGGTTGGGTTAGACACAAATTTAACCATGCCTTGGTACTGTGATTATTACAAAGGTTTAGCTAATGATTATAATATAATAAGCAATAGTGTTTATCTGTTTGGCCAACAAGATGCTTTTTTGTTAAAGTTGTACAACGGAGATTTAGATTTATGGTTAGATTCTTGCAAATAAAGGTTAAATGATTTTATCAGATTCAGATATAAGGAATTTTAAGTCTAATACAAACACTCCATTAGTTGTTAATAATGAAAATAATGAAATTTATGTAGGACCAAGTAGTGTAGATCTAACATTAAGCAATAGTTTTAGTTTTTTAGAAAAAACAAACTTAGTTAAATTTGATTCTAAAATCAATTATATAGAAGTAAATACAAATACCTATTTGTTACAAGCAGGAGAATTTGTTTTAGCTAGCACACAAGAGACGATAAATTTACCTGATAATATTAGTGCCTTTGTTCAAGGTAGATCTAGTATTGGTAGATTGGGACTACAAATTCAAAATGCTGGTTTTATTGATGCAGGATTTATTGGAGAAATTACTTTAGAACTTCATAACCAAGGGCCTTGTCCTATCCTATTAGAAAAAGGTAAGCGTATATGTCAAGTAGTTTTTTTCAAACAACAAAGTGCTAGTGAAAATGTTTACAACGGGAAATATCAAAATCAAACAGGAGCAACAGGTAGTAAAATTTATTTAGATAATTAAAAAAATTGTTGACTTTTCCTACTGAGACGCTATAATATTATTATGTTGGTTAGGTAAGCTATTTTAATTCCAATCCAGGAGACATTATGTCAATTAAAACAGAAGCAAGATCAGTAAGCATTCGTACTGCAAACAAACTTATTAATACTGCTTTTAAGAGCAAGCGTCCAGTGATGTTGTGGGGGGCACCTGGTATTGGTAAAAGTGAACTTGTTGAAAAACTTGCACAAGATTTAGGACGTGACCTTATTGATGTACGTTTGCCACTTTGGGAGCCCACAGACATCAAAGGTATGCCTTTCATGAACACAAACACAGGCACTATGGAGTGGGCTCCTCCAGCTGAGTTTCCAACTGATCCAAACAGCAACGCTATCATTTTCTTAGATGAGATTAATGGTGCTGCTCCTAGCGTACAGGCTGCTGCATATCAGTTGATTCTTAACAGGCGTGTAGGGCAATACAAATTGCCAGAAAATGTTCTTATTATTGCAGCAGGTAACCGTGACAGTGACAAAGGTGTTACCTACCGAATGCCAAAGCCACTTGCTAACCGTTTTGTACACCTTGATCTACGTGTAGACTTTGATTGCTGGTTGGACTGGGCTATTGAGCACAAGGTTCATGCTGACGTTGTAGGTTTCTTGCAGTTCAGCAAACGAGACTTATATGACTTTGATCCCAAGGCAGACAGCAAGGCATTTGCTACACCACGTAGTTGGAGCTTTGTAAGCGAGTTGCTACAAGATGATACTGGACTTACATCAGTAGAAGAAACTGATTTGATTTCAGGTTGTGTAGGTGAAGGTATTGCAATCAAATTTAATGCTCACCGTGAGCTGCGAGGCAAGCTTCCTAATCCTGGTGATATTTTGGATGGCAAGGTTAAGAAGTTGGAGAGCAACGAAATTTCAGTACAGTATGCAATTACTACAGGTATGTGCTACGAACTAAAAGAAGGCTTGGACAACGCTAAGAAAGAAAACGACATGGATGCTTGGCATAAACAAACCAGCAACTTCATCCAGTTCATGATGGATAACTTCAACACTGAAATGGTTATTTACGGCGCCCGACTTGCACTAAAGAATTACCAACTTCCTTTCAACCACAAAAAGATTGAAAACTTCAAAGACTTTTTTGAGCGATACGGCAAACTGGTAATTGAAGCATAACACTAATTAATTAAAAAGGGGGGGTAACTATTCCCCCTTAATACCTTTCCTGTTTTTCTATCATAAATAATGTTTATGATAGAAAAAGTTACTAATATAGAAAAATATTTTACAGTTGATTGGACTGTGGGCAGTACTTGTAACTTTAGTTGTAGCTATTGTCCTGAAGAATTACATAATGGCAAAACCACATGGTTAGATAAAAAAAATTTAAATTTATTTTTAGAAAAACTTTATAACTTTACAGATTTGCCACTACATTTTATATTAGCAGGCGGCGAAATTACAGTTGATCCTGATTTAAAAGATAAATTTGATTTGATTAAAACTAGTAGGAAAGGTAATTTAATTACAGCACTAAGTAATGGTTCTAGGTCCTTACGTTGGTGGAAAGCACATCAAAAAATGTTTGATGTTTTAAATTTGACATTACACACAGAAGAGGGGGATGCTGAACACATAAGTTCAGTAGCAAACATGATGAATGAATATGCTGATGTGACTGTCAATGTTCCCTTGATGCCCAATTTTTGGGACAAAGGTATAGAAAATGCCACTATTGTTACAAAAAATAATAATGGATATCCTGTAGTACTAAAGCCTTTAAGAATAAATTTTGGACATCAATTTTATCCTTATAATCCTACACAATTAAAAATATTGAGTGATTTTAGTATTTTTAACAATTTTAATAAAAATTGGAAACAACCCAAACCCAAAAATTTTAATCCTAGATTTTGTGTTGAATATCAAAATGGAAAAACTGAAATAATTTATCCAGCTAGCTGGATAAATGAAGGTAAAAATGACTTTCACGGATGGAAGTGTTTTATAGGATTGGAAAAAATTTATATTGGAATAAATGGAAAAATTAGTAGAGGTAGCTGGTGCAAAGCAGGGGGAGGCAGAGGAGCTTTGGGCGATGTAAATCACCTTAATAGTATAATATTCCCTACAGATCCCGTAACTTGTCCCAACCCTAGATGCATTAACGTAACAGACTTTAAAACAACAAAAATAAATGTTGACATTTCTAATTGAAGACTATATAATTAATATTATTTGGTAAACACGATCTACAGGAGACAATATGTCCGATACACCCACTGAAGCACAAGTACAAGAGCAGTTCGAGCGCATTACAATGGCACGAGTACGATTGTTGCTTAACAAAAGTTTTTTTGGTAACTTGGCAACCAGGTTACAGGTTATAGATGCTACGCAATGGTGTCCTACTGCAGGTACAGATGGTAAGCATTTATATATTAACGTAAACTTTTGCAAGGACTTGGATGATGATGAAATCCTGTTTTTGCTAGGACATGAAGTATTTCATTGTGTGTATGATCATTTTACAAGACGTGATGACAGAGATCCACACCTGTTTAATGTTGCTGCAGACTTTGTTATTAATCTGCAATTGGAAGATGAAGGCTTCAAACTAATCCGCAAAGTTCCTATTTGTCATGATTATAAATACAGAGGCATGATTACAGAAGAAGTTTATGACATGCTAAAGCAGGAGCAGGAAGAAAGCGGTGAAGGTCAAGATAAATACAATACACTAGATGAGCATATGGATGCTATGGAAGAAGCTGTTCAAAATGGTTCAGCTCAAACAGATCCTACAGGCAAAACTGGTCCTGTACCAATGTCAGATGACGAGCGTAACAAGATCAAGGACGAGCTTAAAGAAGCAGTTTTACAAGCTGCAGAAACTGCAGGTGCTGGTCAGGTTCCAGCAGGTATTTCAAGAATTATCAAGGAATGGACAGATCCTCAGCTAGATTGGAAAGAACTCCTAAATGCTCAAATACAAAGTTGTTTAAAGGATGATTTTAGTTGGATGCGTCCAAGTAGAAAAAATCAAGCAACTAATGCAATTTTGCCAGGTATGACCAATGCAGAACGTGTAGATGTTGCAGTGTGTGTTGATACAAGTGGTAGCGTAACTGAGCAAATGGTAAGAGACTTTTTTGGCGAGGTTAGAGGTATACTAGATCAATTCCAGGATTTTAGTTTGAAACTATGGTGCTTTGATGGTGCAATTCATAATTATGTAGAAATGACACCAGAAACAATTGACAGTATTGAAGATTATGATGTACAAGGTGGAGGTGGAACAGACTTTATGGCAAACTGGGATTTCATGAAAGAAAATGATATTATCCCACAACAACTTGTAATGTTTACAGATGGTTATCCTTGGGGCGAATGGGGTGATCCAGAATATTGTGATGCATTATTTGTTGTACATGGCAATGAAAACATTAAGGCACCTTTTGGTGTAACAGTAAATTATAAAAGATAAACAAAGGAGAAAAATGAACTTAACAATAGCAGATTTAAAAAGTGTAATGCAAATTATTGACGTGGTAGTACAACGAGGAGCAATTCGTGCTGCTGAAATGAAAGTAGTTGGAGAAATTTATGATAAAATGCGTGAATTTGTGGAAACTGTAGAAAACCAACCAGAGCAACAACCAGATCCCAGTAATGCATTTGAGCAAGTAGATAAAGAAGCAAAAACACAACCAATTCCAAAAGTGGTAGAACCGCAAGATATATCTTAAGGAAATTATATTGAGTTTTATATATGATCATGTAAGAGACACTGAAAATCCACAAACCTATTGGCAACATTTTAAATTCGGATTTACTAATAGTTGTAAACTAATTGGTGCGGGTTTTGTAGGAATAATTCATGCTTTTTGTCCTTGGTGGTATCCGTTTTATACTAGCACTGTGGTTATCAAAAGTTTCAAAAAACTTGTTGACAGTAGACGTCATAAAACTGAACTAATAGGCATTATACCAACAGATTATATATACAAAAAACATTTAACAAAATAAAGGAATAAATGCGTAATTTTAAACATGTAGGAAGAATTTTAAATACTGGTAGACGCTGTATTGTAGTATTTAGAGAGATTCCTGGCGAAGAAGATCATTGTTTGGTAGTTGATACAGATAGTTTACCTGATAGATATCATGATAATATCATGGAAGGTGTAGAATCTATTACAGCACAAGAAGCAAATAATTTTTATGAGTATGCACAAAGACAAATGTTTGGTGATGGGTCAAATATGCTTACAACATTACACACAAGCGGTTGGTTAAAAAAACATCCCACTTGGAATATTGTTATGACACCCAATCCTAATCAGGAAATTAAATTAACAGATTTAAATAGAATGATTAGAGAGCAACAAGGAGCACCTCCTTTAGATCCACCTAAACAAGCAGAACCACAAGTAAAACCTGATCAATCGTATGATGAGAAAAAATTCCGTGCCAGAGATTTAATTGCACAGGCAGATTTGCTTGCAGCTGACGTAGAAAGATTAAAAAATGAGGCTTATGTTTTGGATCCTAGTTTAAAACCTAAAACTACAAATAAAAAAACTACAGCTAAAAAACAAACAGTGTCAGAAAAAAAAACTGAACCTGCAGTGGCTTCTCAATAGAATAAATATTATAAAGTATTTAAAATGAAAGAGAGGTACACATGGCTGTTATTAAACGTAAACGAGTCTTTGATAAAATCCTTAGTGAAGTAAATGTGGAAACTAATGTTCCTTTATGTTATGTACACTCTCTTTATGTAAACTTAATAAATGGCGAAACAATTAAAATTGATAATTTTATAATTAATGATATGATATCTTCAGGTGCCAAAACAATATTTGATGTAGACCAAATTAGCAGCATTGCTGATCAAATTGTTGGCATAAGTGTAAGGTATGCAAGTAATACACTTGAAAAAGCGGTTAAAGAATCAGTAGACAATACATTCAAAAAGGCGTATGGAAAATAATTATGTAAAAGTTTTGGATCATGGTTTTGTTGGATTAGTTGATCATATGGGCGATGATAATAGCATTGTCCAGGCAGCTAGAGTAAGTTATGGTGCAGGAACAAAAACTGTTAATACAGATCGTAATCTTATTCGTTATTTGATGCGACATAAACACACTACACCTTTTGAAATGTGTGAAGTTAAATTTCATTTGAAACTTCCTATCTTTATAATGCGACAACTTGTTAGACATAGAACTGCAAGTATCAATGAGTACAGTGGCAGATATAGTGTAATGAGTGATGAATTTTATCTTCCTGAGAAAGCACAGGTTTGTGCTCAAAGCACAACAAATAAACAAGGCAGAGAAAACGAATTAAATGATGATCAAAAATTAACCATTCAAAACCAAACACAAGCAATATTTGACGATGCAACCAAAACTTATCATGGATTCATTGAAGATTACGATTACAGTAGAGAACTTGCGAGAACAGTTTTACCAGTCAGCAATTATACTGAGTGTTACTGGAAGGCTAACCTAAAAAATTTCTTTCATATGGTGGGACTGCGGGCTGACAGCCATGCTCAGTGGGAAATACAAGAATATGCTAATGCTATGTATAACATGGTAAAACCATTGTTTCCTGAAGCTTGTCAGGCTTGGGAAGACTATCATAGAGATGCTGTTACTTTTAGTGGTGCTGAATGGCATTTTATTCAGGAATGGATTATTGGTGATATGTCCAAGTCAGATACATTTGATGAAATTATTATTGATGGCACTTGGGATAAACTAGAAAATAAAGAAGATGAAAAAGCTCAGTTGCGTCAGGCTGAAAAAATTATTTGCGAAGAATATAATTTAAGTAAAAGAGAATTTACTGAAATGAAAAATAAAATTTTCAATTATGCCTAGTAAATTATCATGTAGTATCATTGTTACTATTAATGTTTTAAAAGAATTTTTACTTTGTAAAACATCATTAGAAAATTATCATAATGTAGAATGGTTTATTTGTTGTGATGACGAGTCTGCAAAAATTATGCAAAATTTTGACAATATTAATATTGTTAAAATAATTAATTTAAATTTCTATCCTAAAGAATTTCTAGGAGATAAAGGTAGAGATCATGAAAAATGGCATGCTTTAATGTTATATAAACTAGATGCAGTATATGCTTCTATTGATAAAAATAATTATTCAATATTTCTTGACAGCGATATGGTATTTACTAATGCGTTGGAAGATAAATTTATTGGTTTATTAAATAATACCGATATAGATGGTATGTTTTCTCCCCATATGTGTCATAACATAGACATAGAAAAAGAAACTGGTTATTACAATGGAGGGTTTTTTGTAATAAAAAATATAGAACTTGCTCATAGATGGGCATATCTGTCTAAAAGTGCTTTAGACTACAATTTATATTATGAGCAACAACCTTTACAGTTTGCAAGTTACAATTTTTTTATTGTTAGTATTCCAAGTAATTATAATATATCTAAATGGAGATTTTCTCAACATTCCTATCATAAACCCAGTAAAATTACAGATATTTTAGAAGACATGAAACCAGATTCTATATGTTTAAAAAATGATCAAATATTTTATAACAATATGCCTGCTGTTTGTTTTCATACTCACTATAAAGATATATATAATTATGATTTTGTTGCAAAAAAATTAATTTATTTATTTAAACAAAGCAATAACAAAAATTACAAAAAAAATTTAAATATAATCTAGATAAATATAAAAGGTATTTTATATATTGAAACAATTACTTTTAGTGGTGCTGAATGGCATTTTATTCATGATATGTACACATTTATATTTTATTAAATTTATGAAACAAAAAAAAATTAAAAAAATTTATTAATTTTAACTATTTAGATGATTCAATAAAAATCTATTTTACAAATACTGGATTAAGGATATAAAGGCATTTTGCTACCAAAAACTCTTTTAGGAATTTTGCTATCTGCACTACTTACACAACTATTGCTAATACAAGGCTCTGGTCTATCAAATAGTTCAAAACCTGTTTCAATATTTCCTAGTGGAACGTCACTACAACTATAACTTCTTTTTATGCTACCATCAGGCTCTCTAATAATTATACTACGATAGCCACTACTACATTCCCATCCTTTGAATTGGTTGAAATTAAAAGCATTAAAACGTTCTGCTTGATCCATAAACCAGTAACCTCCATCTTTATCTCTAAACTCTACTTGAAAGTGCTGTGGAATATCACTGTTTTCTTCCCAGTAGATAGGATCAGGAGATTTCCTAAAATTAGCTTTTGGTCTTTCTACATGTTTATTTTTATGTTCTGTAAATGCCCGTTGTGGCATACCATTATGTAAAACTTTTAATTGTTCTGGTGTATATTTTACGATTATGCTTGCAGTTGGATCGCTTTGGGGTTTTAGTGTAACATTTATTCCTCTATCATGGAAATAAAGAGCATTCTCATAATCTCTGTCAAACCATTCAGGAACCATTACTTGATTAATTGTAATTTGTATATCCCATTCTTGACATAAATGCAATTTATCAGCAAATTGGTCTCTAAGTTCAAGGGTATTAACATGCTCTGTATGTAAACTTGCAGTAATACTGGCTCTATGAAACTTGCTTGCTATTTTTACATAGTTTTCAAACCAAGACATAGGTCTACTACAATTACTGGTCATGTGAATGCTAGTGTAATTGGTGTTGTCCACATCATCTGCTAAGTGTGTTAATATATCTAAATATCCAGGATGGAATGTGGGTTCACCTCCACTTAGACTAAAATGAAAACTATTAAAATTTCTTTCTCTAGCTTGCCGTTTAATTTCATCTATAGTATGTAAACACAACTCTGTGGGTCTATGATCTTTTTTATCACTACGAGCATATGGCCAACAATAACTGCATCTGTAGTTACAATATCTACCCAATAACCAACTCACTGTAAAAAGGTCACGATATAACATATTCCGTTGACCTACCCTTACTAAATCTTTGTAAGGTATTTTTTCAAAATCGTATGCACTCCATTTCATATGTTTATATATAATACTTTTATAACTTATTTAAAAAATTTATGAAATATTTGATTTGCATATGCTATATGACCCTCTTCCCCCATATGTGATCCATCATAAGCTTTAGGATAAGAGTCTAAAAATTCTTTAAAATAAAAATCTTGAAAATTTACTTTGTTCCATAATGTAGGAACAAAATTATTATTTAGCATATCATCTGATATTAACAAATTTACAACTAAATCTAAATTTAGACTTTGCAAATATAAATTTGCTAAATTAATATAAAAAAAATCTGTTTGAATAGCATCACATTCTGTGTAAAAATTAGCGTAATAAATTTTACTTTCTTTTAAATTATGTGCTTTATCGTGTGAATGAAGTTGCTTTATAGCAAAATCATCTTGTAAAATACAAGTTCTACCTGTATGAGTCCAAAGTATTAAAACACAATCTTCAGTAAAAAAATTTGTATTTAAAATATGATAACAAATTTCTTTATTGCTAGCTCCTTTACGAGACAAATTAATACATTTTTTATTTATTTGTTGAGCTAAAACGTTGGGCCAAGCATATTTACTAGGTTCTTTAATATTTCTGTTTGTCCTGGATGCTTCGTCAAAAAGAGAATCTCCATATGTATGACTGCATCCAAAAGAAACCAAACGCTTATTCATTTTTTTCCTTCTTAAAATTTTTTTAGTTGTATTATATATTTAGTCAATATCATTTACCTCAATTAAATTGCCCAACATAAAATTTTTAAGCTTTTTACTATACGTAATCTGATTTAATGTATTTTTCAAATATTTGGTTTGCAAAATTTTCATGAGCCTCTATACCTGGATGATGATTATCAAGTGCCAAAGGAAAATTTTGTCTAATATCACTAATAAAAACGTTTAAAATTTTTACATTATTCCATTTATTAAAAGATTCACTATATGAATTTATGTTTATATTTTCTCTTTCTGCCTGTAAATGCAATTGTCTTATTTTTTTGTTTTTAAGATACAAATTGCAATAATTATAATATATGTGATTTTGTATTTTGGTGTTTATTTCTTTATAAAATGTTTCAAAATAAAACTTAGATAATTTGTCATAATCTACCTTCCATATACCTATTTGCTCAATTAAGTTCTCACTACTAATTATACAATCTCTATCATTATGAGACCATAAAATTACAGCAAAATCATTTTTATTAAAATCAAAATTTATTATTTTATATAAAATTTCCTTGGAACTAGCTCCTCCTTTACCTAGATTTATACATTCCAAATTTAATTTATTTGATAATAATTGAGGCCAAGAAAATTTACTTGGTCTATCTGTATTATAATTATCAGGCAAACACTGTCCTTGTGTCAAGCTACACCCAAAAGCTACTA
>Ga0070751_1002154_pt1 | contig 11345 bp, 5 predicted proteins | sample VirMetDEL_Aug_28_FD_78514 | JGI IMG/M metagenome (GOLD analysis project Ga0070751, IMG submission 78514) | Aqueous microbial communities from the Delaware River and Bay under freshwater to marine salinity gradient to study organic matter... | ecosystem: Environmental > Aquatic > Marine > Coastal ...
CCGTGCGGCGTGGCCCTGGGCGCCGACCTGACCGAGGCCTACCGCCGCGCCCTGCAGTGCGATCCGGTCTCAGCCTTCGGCGGCATCGTGGCGGTCAACCGCCGGCTGGATGCGGCCGCAGCCCGCGAGATCGTCAAGGTCTTCACCGAGGTTGTCGTGGCGCCCGAGGCCGACGACGAGGCCATCGCCATCTTCAAGAAGAAGAAGGATCTGCGCCTGCTGATCACCGGCGGTCTGCCCGATCCCAAGGCGCCTGGCGTCACCTATCGCCAGGTGGCCGGGGGATTCCTGGTCCAGGGCCGGGATGTCGCCCACATCACCGCCGCCGACCTGAAGATCGTGACGAAGCGCCAGCCCACCGAGGCTGAGCTGCGCGACATGCTGTTCGCTTTCACCGTGGCCAAGCACGTGAAGTCCAACGCCATCGTCTACGCCAAGGACGGCCAGACCGCCGGCATCGGGGCGGGCCAGATGAACCGCAAGGACTCCGCCCGGATCGCCGCCCTGCGCGCCGCCGAGGCGGCTGAGACGGCTGGTCTGCCGGAGTCTCTGGCCAAGGGCTCGGCCTGCGCGTCGGACGCCTTCTTCCCCTTCGCCGACGGCCTGATTCAGGCGGCCGAGGCCGGCGCGACTGCGGTGATCCAGCCGGGCGGCTCGATCCGCGACGAGGAAGTCATCGCCGCCGCCGATGCGGCTGGCCTGGCCATGGCCTTCACCGGCGTGCGGGTCTTCCGCCACTAGAGCCTGGCGGGCTCAGCCCTCTGCGCGGACCGCCAGTTCGCGCAGGGCGCCGTGGGCGATGGTCAGCTTGGCGAAGGTCCAGCCGCCCGGCGCCTGCTCGATCTCACTGAGCGTGCGGTCGGCGGACGCTGTCGCCTCGGCGACCGACGCTGACCAGGCCTTGATGGCCGCCTCGGCGGCCTGGGCGTCGGCCCCGGCCGCCGGGCCCCGCGCCCGGGCCATCACCGCCCGGGCGACGATGGTCTGTTCGGCCAGCAGATCCTCCACCAGACGGCGGACGGCGGTGCGCTCGAAGATGTCGCCCGCCGAGTGGCTGCCTGCGGCCGCCCGCAGACGGTCGAAACCTAACGCCTCGCCGACCTTGTGGTGCAGGCGAGCCACGTTCTCGATGGGCCAGCGTGACGCCTCGGACAGGTCGGCCAGGTCGGCGGCGATGGTCAGGGGCTGGAGTTCGACCACCGCCTTGGCCATCTCCTCGGGCGCGCCGGCGCCGACCAGCTTGTCGGCCAGCGCCTCCAGGTCGGCCCGCTCCACGGGGGTCAGCACCTCCGGCGCGAGGGCCTTCAGCGCCCGGGCGGGCTTGGCGTAGCGATCGATCAGCGCGCTGACCCCCTCCCCCTGGCGATAGGCGCGGCGGGCGAACCAGAAGGTCAGGCCGCGGAGCTGCCGGGCCAGCTGGCGCAGCAGCAGCAGTTGCGCCCGCGCTGGAATCTGGTTGTCCAGATCCTCGACCGCCTCCCAGAGGCCGGCCACGTCCAGCACGGCGCGGGCGGCCTCATAGCCGACGAAGAAGGCCCGGGCGTCGCAACCGGCCGCCGCCATCAGGCGGCTGGGGAAGCTCGGCCCACAACGATTGACCACGTCATTGGCCACCACCGTGGCGATGATCTCCCGTCGCAGGCGATGGCGGCGCATCTCCGGCGCATAGCGCATCAGCGGTTGGGGGAAATAGCCTTCGAGCACCTGTTCGAACCAGGGGTCGTCGGGGACCTCGGTCTCGACCATTTCCCGGAACAGCTGGATCTTGCCATAGGCCATCAGAACGGCCAGCTCGGGCCGGGTCAGGCCGCGACCCGCCTCAGCCCGCTCGGCAATCGCCGCGGCGTCCGGCAACCCCTCGACCACCCGGTCCAGGCGGCCCATGGATTCGAGCCTGGCCATGAACCTGGCGTGCGGCTCCAACTCGCCGATGGCGTCCAGCTCCAGAAGGGACAGGGCCTGGTTCTGGTCGTAGTTGTGCTCCAGCACATGGGCGGCCACGTCGTCGATCATCGAGCGCAGCAGCTTGTCCCGCTCGGGCCGGTCGAGATCGCCCGCCCGCTCGGCCATGCCGGTGAGGATTTTGATATTGACTTCATGGTCGGAGGAATCGACCCCGGCGGAGTTGTCGATGGCGTCGCTGTTCACCCGGCCGCCGGCCTCGGCGAAGGCGATCCGCGCCGCCTGGGTCAGGCCCAGATTGGCGCCCTCGCCCACCACCCGGACCCGCAGGTCCTGGGCGTTGATCCGCAGGGCGTCATTGGTCTTGTCGCCCACATCGGCGTGACTCTCGGCGGCGGCCTTCACATAGGTGCCGATGCCGCCGAGATAGAGCAGTTCGGCCTTGGCCTTCAGGATGGCGCTGATGAGTTCGGTGGGCGCCAGGTCCTCGGCCTGAACCCCCAGCATCTCGCGCACCTCGGGGCTTAAGGGAATGGACTTCTGGCTGCGCGGAAAGACGCCGCCACCGCCTGAGATCTTGCCCCGGTCATAGTCGTCCCAGGATGACCGCGGCAGGGCGAACAGCCGTTCGCGCTCGACGAAGCTCGTCTCCGGGTCCGGGTCAGGGTCGAGGAAGATGTGGCGGTGATCGAAGGCGGCCAGCAGACGGGTCTGCCGCGACAGCAGCATGCCGTTGCCGAACACGTCGCCGGACATGTCGCCGACGCCGACCACGGTGAAGGGTTCGGACTGGATATCCTTGCCCAGTTCGCGGAAGTGGCGTTTGACCGCCTCCCACGCGCCGCGGGCGGTGATGCCCATCTCCTTGTGGTCGTAGCCCGCCGAACCGCCCGAGGCGAAGGCGTCGCCCAGCCAGAAACCGTAGGACTCGGCCAGTTCATTGGCGATGTCGGAGAAGGTGGCCGTCCCCTTGTCGGCGGCGACCACCAGATAGGGGTCCTCCCCGTCGTGGGCCACCACGCCCTTGGGGGCGATCACCTCGCCCTCGGGCGTCAGATTGTCGGTGATGTCCAGCAGGCCGCGCAGGAAGGTCTTGTAGGCCTCGACCCCGGCCGCTCGGACCGCATCGGGGCTACCACCGACCGGCAGGGCCTTGGGGTAGAAGCCGCCCTTGGCGCCCACGGGCACGATGACCGCATTCTTCACCTGCTGAGCCTTGGCCAGGCCCAGGACCTCGGTGCGGAAGTCGTCGCGGCGGTCGGACCAGCGCAGGCCCCCGCGGGCCACCGGGCCAAAGCGGAGATGCACCCCCTCGACCGTGGTCGACCAGACATAGATCTCCCGATAAGGCTTGGGCGCTGGCAGGTCGGCCAGGTCCTCGCTCGCCACCTTGAAGCTGATGAAGGGCGCGGGCCGGCCGTCCTCCCCCCGTTGATAGTAGTTTGTCCGCAGGATCGACTGGACCAGCAGGGCGATGCGCCGCAGCACCCGGTCGTCGTCCAGGCTCTCCACCATCTGCAGGGCCTCGGTGATCTCCTCCATCACCGCCTTGGCCTGAGCTTGCCGTTCGGCCAGATCGGCGCGCACGGCGGGGTCGAAGCGGGTCCGGAACAGGTCGAGGATCAGACGGGTGACGCCCGGCCGTCGGCTCAGCGCCTCTTCCTGCAGGCGCTGGGACGGATCAAGGCCGGTCTGCTGACGGTAGCGGGCGAGCGCCCGGACAAGCGCGGCCTCCCGCCAGCCGATGGACAGCTCCAGAACCAGACGGTTGAAGCCGTCATTCTCGGTCTGGCCGGTCCAGACGGCGACGAAGGCCTGTTCGAAACAGACCTTTACGTCCTCGAACACCAAGTCCGCGCCTCGGGGGTCATCGAGTTCGAACTCATGCACCCAGACCGGCTCGGCGCCCACCTTGCGCACCGGGAAACCGGCCTCGGCCATGGCCTTCAGGCCCATGCTCTCCAGAATGGGAAGCACATCGGCCAAGGGCGCGGGCTCGGCCGGGCGATAGAGCTTGAAGCGGAAGTTGCGGGCCGTGTCGCCCTCACGGCGGAAGGCCCGGACGCGGACGGCTTCGCCGGGCGCCAGATCGTCAATCACCGCCACGTCGGCCAGGGCTTCGGCCGCGTCATAGCGATCGCGATAGCCGGCGGAAAAGGCGCCATAGTAGCGGCCGAGCAGGTCGCCGGTGACCGTGGCCGGCCGCTCCAGGTTGCGGACGGCGGCCTCGAACCGGTCCTCCCAGGTGCGGGCGGCCTCGGCGATCTCGGCCTCGACGGCCGCCAGATCGGGCTCGCGCTTCTGGCCGGCGGTAAAGCCGATGATGAAATGCACCCGCGCCAGGGGGGAGTCCGAGAAGCTCGGATAATAGGCCGAGACCCGCCCGCCATAGGCCCCGGCCAACAGCTGGCCGGCCCGGATGCGCAGGTCGGAATCGTAGCGCTCCCGAGGGACGAACATCAGGATCGAACAGAACCGGTCGAAGGGATCGCGCCGCTCGAACAGACGGACCCGAGGCCGGTCGTACAGATGCAGCACGCCGAGCGCATTGGTCAGCAGCTCGTCCTCGGTCATCTGGAAGAGCTCGTCGCGGGGATAGTTCTCGACGATATTCTTCAGCCGCTTGGCGTTGTGGCTGCCCGGCGACTTGGCGGCTCGGGCCAGCGCTCCAGAGGCCTTGGCCCGCACCAGGGGCACCTCGCCCACCGGCTGGTCATAGGCCTCGGCGGTGAACAGGCCGACAAACCGCACCTCGCCGGACGGTCGGCCGTCCGGGCCGTACCGCCGGACCCCCACATAGTCCATGTAGCCGCGGCGATGGACCTTGGAGCGCATATTGGCCTTGGCCACGGTGACGGCGGACTCTTCCTCCAGCCGGCTGGCCAGCTGGGCGGTGAGCACCGCCGGCTCATTGGTCCGCCGAAGCACCCGTTGCTGCGGATCGCGCAGCACGCCGAGGCCGTCCTGCGGCTGGAACAGCGGCTCCTCCGGGGCGTAGTCGCCGCCTTCTGCGCGGGGATATTCGTAGATCCGGGCGCCGAGGAAGACGAAATGCTCGGTGTGCAGCCAGCGCAGGAAGGCCAGCTCCTCGGCACGCCGCGGGGTGTCGGGCGCCAGGGATTCCAGCTCGGCCACCGTGCGGCCCATCAGGTCCAGCATGGCCGGGAAGTCGGCCACCGCCGCCCGGGCGTCGGCCAGGGCCGCGCGCAGACCGGTGAGCAACTGGTCCTCGCGATCGGGGCCGATGCGGTCGACGAACACCTGGATCATCGACTCCCGGTGAAGCGCGCCCTCCGGGTTGCGATGGCCCTTGGCGTCGCGGGACACCTCGACCACCGGGTGGAACATGGCGCGGACCTGGAACCCCTGATCGGCGATCTCGCCCATCACGCTGTCCACCAGGAAGGGGGCGTCTTCCTGGACGATCTCAACCCGGTCGAAATCCAGCTGGGGCGACTCCTCGGACGCCCGCTCGGCGCGGACGATCCGCAGGATCGGCGACAGGCCGCGGCGTTTCTCGGCGAAGGTCCAGAAACCCGCCAGATTGGCGGCCAGATCGTCCAGATCGAACTCCGGCAGCTCGGCGGGAACCACATCCTCGGCGGCCTGGGCGGCGAAGGCCTGCAGCGCCGGCTCCTTCGCCGGGCCGGGCCAGAGCCTGGCCAGCAGCTTGTCGGCCAGGATCTGGCCGAGCGCCTCGGGCGGGGGGACGTGGATGGGGCTCATGACAATCTCCCTTTCACCAGAACGCCGCCGGTGGAGAGGATCCGGCGGCGTTTGGTTCCAGCGGGGGGGACCGATGGAACCCTGGGGGCTCGTCGCGTCGGCGTCCCTTGCGGGGCGACGCTCTGAGGCCGGGGACGGGCGACCCCCGACAGATCTTGAGATAGGTGTTCAGACGTCAAAGGGAAGACCTGTCATCCAAGGTTCCGGACCGCGCACGCCGCGCCGCCTCGAAAAGGGGGCCGATCGCGGGCCTGGGGCGCAAGACTCACTGATTCTCCGACTGTCCTTCGGCGCCTGCGCCCCGTCAATCAGCTTGCACGGCGGCGCCGCTCCAGCCTGCCCTCTCGGGAAAATTCTTGCGGCATCACGGGCGATTGAGGGCTGAACCTGCTTAGCGCCGATGGGCGACGCCGTAGCTGGTCGATCCGGGTTCTGGCCGCTAGCCTGATCCTGAACCAACGGGGGAGACGGGCATGACGGCGAGCGGCGCAGACGGCGTTCTGGTGGGGCTTGGGGGCGAGGAGAATCTGTTTCTCAGGCTGGACCGGGCCAACCGCCATGGCCTGGTGGCCGGCGCCACAGGCACCGGCAAGACCGTCACCTTGCAGATCCTGGCCCAGGGGCTGTCGGACGCCGGCGTGCCGGTCTTCGCCGCCGATGTGAAAGGCGATCTGTCGGGGGTGGCCATGGCCGGCGCGCCCAATGAGAAGCTGCAGGCCCGAGCCGCCAGGATGGGGCTGGAGATCGCTCCCCAGGGCGCGCCCACCGTCTTCTGGGATCTGTTCGGCGAGCAGGGGCACCCGATCCGGGCCACCGTTTCGGAGATGGGCCCGCTGCTGCTGTCGCGAATGCTGGAGCTGAACGATGTGCAGGAGGGCGTGCTGACCGTCGCCTTCCGCGTCGCCGACGAGGAGGGCCTGCTGCTGCTCGACCTCAAGGACCTTCAGGCGGTGCTGGGCTTCGTGGGCGACAACGCCGCCGACATCAGCGCCCGCTATGGCGCGGTGGCGAAGGCGAGCCTGGCGGCGATCCGGCGCAAGCTGCTGGTGCTCGAGGACCAGGGGGCTGGAGGTTTCTTTGGCGAGCCGGCGCTCGCCCTGTCGGACCTGATGCGCGTCGATGGCTCGGGCCGCGGCCATGTGAACATCCTGGCCGCCGACCGGCTGATCAATTCGCCCCGGCTCTACGCCACCTTCCTCCTGTGGCTGCTCTCGGAGCTGTTCGAGGAGCTGCCCGAGGTGGGGGATCCTGAAAAGCCCCGCCTGGCCTTCTTCTTCGATGAGGCCCACCTGCTGTTCCGCGACGCGCCGAAAGGCCTGCTGGAAAAGGTCGAGCAGGTGGTCCGCCTGATCCGCTCCAAAGGGGTCGGCGTCTATTTCGTCACCCAGAACCCCGCCGACATTCCTGACGCCGTGCTGGGCCAGCTGGGGAACCGCCTCCAGCACGCCCTGCGGGCCTATACGCCCGCCGATCAGAAGGGGCTGCGCGCCGCCGCCCAGTCCTTCCGCGCCAATCCGGACTTTGACACGGCCGAAGCGATCCAGGGCCTGGGCGTCGGCGAGGCCCTGGTCTCCCTGCTGGACGAGAAGGGCGCCCCCTGCATCGTTCAGAAAACCCTCATCCGCCCGCCGGCCTCGCGGCTGGGTCCGGCCACCGCCTCCGAGCGCGCGGCCCTGATGGCGCAGAGTCCGGTTCGGGGTCTCTATGACGAGGTCAAGGACCGGGAGTCCGCCCATGAGCGGCTGCAGGCCCGGGCGGCGGACAAGGCCGTCGCCGCGCCGCCCGCAAAGGCCCCGCCCGAGCCCCGGGCGACGGCCCGCCAGAGCCGCAGCCGCGGCGGAAGCCGCCAGAGCCTGGGCGAGGCCTTCACCAAATCGGTGCTGCGCACCGTGGGCAGTCAGATCGGGCGGGAGATCGTCCGCGGCATGCTGGGCGGCCTGCGGCGGCGGTAGGCGCATGGGCCTCAGACGGCGCTCGTGGCCTGACGCACCACGGCGCTGAGCTGTTCGGCGCGGAAGGGTTTGCGCAGGATCGGCCAGGCGTCGGCCTCATCGGGGTCATCCAGGGTCTCGCCGCTGTAGCCGGTGGCCAGCACCACTGGCAGGCCCGGATGGATGGCCTTCATGCGGCGGGCCAGATCGACGCCGCTGACGCCGCCCGGCATGACGATGTCCGACAGCACCAGATCGTAAGCGGCGTCCTCGCCCAGACGTCGCAGGGCCTCGACCCCATTGACCGCAGTCTCCACCCGGCAGCCGAGCTCGTCGAGCAGGCTCTCGGTGACCGCGCGGACCGCGTCGTCATCCTCCACCAGCAGGATCCGCAACCCGTCCAGCGCCACCTCGGGCTGGGATTCCTCCACCACAGGCGGCGGCGCCTCGGCGGCCACGGCGGCCGGCAGATAGAGGCTGATGGTCGAACCTTCGCCGGGCGCGCTGCGGATCTCCACCGCGCCGCCGCACTGGCGGATGAAACCATAGACCTGGGCCAGGCCCAGGCCGGTGCCCTTACCCGTCTCCTTGGTGGTGAAGAAGGGCTCGAAGACGTGCTCGAGCACCTCGGGCGCCATGCCCGAGCCCGTGTCGGTGACCGCGAGGCGGACATAGGGACCAGGTTCGGCCTCCCGCACCTGCCCGGCGGCCAGGGTCACACGCGCGCCTTCGATCGCGATCCTTCCCCCCGGCGGCGTGGCGTCGGCGGCGTTGACGACCAGATTCAGAAGCGCGGCCTCGAACTGCGCTGGGTCGAGCCGAGCGGCGCCGACCTCGGGCGGACAATCTTTGGTCAGGGCGATCGCCTCCCCGGCCGCCCGACGGATCAGGGGCTCGATCTGCTCCACCAGCGGGGCGACCGACAGATTCTCCAGACGCAGTTCCTGTCGCCTGGAAAAGGCCAGAAGCTGCCGCGTCAGTCGCTCCCCCCGCCGACCCGCGGCCAGGGCGGCGCTGGCCAGGCGGGTCACCCGCGCGGTGTCGGAAGGGTCCTTGAGCATCATGTCGAGGCCGCCGATGACCACCGTCAGCAGGTTGTTGAAATCATGCGCCACCCCACCGGTCAGGCGGCCGACGGTCTCCAGCCGCTGGGCCTGGGCCAGCGTCGCCTCGGTGCGGGCCCGGGCCTCCAGGCTCGCCTCAAGGTCCCGGGTGCGCTCGGCGACCCGGGCCTCCAGATCCTGGCGGGCCTCCACCACTTCGGTGATGTCGGATGCGGAGCCGAACCAGCTGCGGACGCCGCCGCTGGCGTCGGGCAGGACCGCGGCGCGGCCCTGGACCCAGCGCCAGGCCCCGTCGGCCCGGCGCAGGCGGAATTCCGGAGCGAACGGCAGGGCGCCCTGGACGGCCTGTCGCCAGGCTTCGGCGACCGCGTCGCGTTCCTCCGGGTGGACAAAGTCGAGCCAGCCATCTCCCAGGGCCGAGCCCGGCGGGCCGCCGGTGAAATCCCGCCACTGGGGGCTGACGAAGGTCCAGGCGCCCTGGGCGTCGCTCACCCACATCAGTTGGGGCAGGGACTCGATAAAGGCCCGGACTTGCGCCTCCCCCCGCCGCAGGGCCTCCACCGTCTGGCGCAGCTCGGTCACATCGCGGAAGGTGACAGCGACGCCTGCGCCGGCCCGCAGGGCGCTGGATCGGACCCAGTGCTCCTGGCCGTCGATGACCCGCCGGACCTCGACGTCGTCCGGCTCGTCATGATCGAGCGCGCGACGCAGGCGCTCGATCATCTCCTGGCCCGTCTCATCGGGGAAGACGTCGCGCACCCTGCGGCCGACCAGACTGTCGACCCCGGCGGGCGCCATCCGGTCCGCCGCGGCGTTGGCGTAGACCCAGACGAAGTCGGTCAGCTGATCGCCCTGATAGATCGGGTCGAGGATGACAAAACTGTCCTTGGCCGCCTGCTGAGCCAGGCGGAAACGCTCCTGAACCGTCGCGCCGCGGCGGATCGCCACTCGCAACGGCTTGGCCAGGGCCACGGTCAGGGCGCCGGTGAGCACAAAGAGGCCCACCGACACCGGGAGGCTCGCCCCGGCCCGGGCTTCGGCCGGCCAGAGCGAGGCCGCCACCAGGGCGCTCAGCCCCACGGCCGTCAGGCCGCCCCGGGCCCCGGCCGCCACCGTGGCGAAGATGATCGCCGGGTAATAGATCATGAGGGCGGGCGGCGCGGTGAGGGCCAGTTCGAGGAGGCCCTGAGCGGCGGTGGCGACGGCGACGGCGCCGGCGACCATCCCATAGGCGATCGCGGGCCGCTCGACGGCGGTGGCGAAGCGCTGGGCCAAGGTGGCCATCATTTGGATACGCACCCCAGTGAGGGATCGGGTTACTTCAAGCGCTCACTGTGGCGCATCGCCGCAGCCGGGGAAACCCCGGCTGCGGCGCTGGATTCAGCGCGGCGGCATGCGGATCGCGCCGTCGAGACGGACATGCTCGCCATTGAAATAGCCGTTGCGGCACATTTCCACGGCCAGGGAGGCGTATTCCTCGGCGTTGCCCAGCCGTTTGGGGAAGGGCACCGAGGCGGCCAGGGCCGCCTTCACGTTCTCGGGCGCGGCGTTCATCAGCGGGGTGTTGAAGATCCCCGGCAGGATGGTGTTCACCCGGATGCCGTCGTTCATCAGGTCCCGGGCGATGGGCAGGGTCATGCCGACCACGCCGCCCTTGGACGCCGAGTAGGAGGCCTGTCCCACCTGCCCGTCGACCGCGGCGACCGAGGCGGTGTTGATGATCACGCCGCGCTCGCCATCGTCCATTGGCTCCAGCGAAAGCATGCCCTGGGCCGACCTGGCGATACAGCGGAAGGTGCCGATCAGGTTGATCTGCACGATCTTCTCGAAGATGGCGATGGAGTGAGACTTGGTCTCGCCGGTCGCCTTGTCGCGGCTGGCGGTCTTCTGCGCAAAGCCGGTGCCGGCGCAGTTGATCAGGATCCGTTCCTGGCCATGGGCGGCGCGGGCCTTCTCGAAGCCGGCCTCCACCGTGGCGTCGTCGGTGACATCCACCTTGCAGAACACGCCGCCGACATCTTTTGCGACCGCTTCGCCCTTGTCGGCGTTCATGTCGAAGATGGCGACCTTCACCCCATGGGCGGCCAGGGCGCGGACGGTGGCCTCGCCGAGGCCGGACGCGCCGCCGGTGACGACGGCGGCGACAGAGGAATCAAGTTTCATGGACGCTACGCCTCCTGATGCGTTTAATGATGCAACCTGAACCTGGCTTATCCTGATGATCGCGCGGCCTAAAGTATCACCCGACGTCAAGACCGACGGATTTGATCCGGCACGGGCGCTGGACCCAAAGCGAGCCCTCGTGCCCGCCGTGGTCAAGGTGAACGAGGAACGGGTCCGCCGGGGCTTCTGGCCAAAGATCGTGCGGACGGCGTCCAAGATCCCCTTCGCCGCCGACGCCATCGCCGTGTGGTTCTGCGCCCGCGACCCGGCCACGCCCAGCGCGGCCAAGGGCATGATGCTGGCGGGACTGGCCTATTTCGTCATGCCGGCTGACGCCATCCCCGACATCCTGGCGATGGTCGGCTTCACCGACGATGCGGCGGTCTTCGGGACCATGCTGGCCCTGGTGGGGCGCTATGTGAAACCGCGCCACAAGGCCGAGGCTCAGGCCTTCCTCGACCGCCAGGCGCAGGACAAGCTCAAGGCCTAGGAGTCAGCCGCCGCCTTGAGCCGGGCCTGGCGGGAGATCTGCTGCTCGCGCCAGGTGATGAACAGGGTC
>Ga0070751_1002155_pt1 | contig 11338 bp, 7 predicted proteins | sample VirMetDEL_Aug_28_FD_78514 | JGI IMG/M metagenome (GOLD analysis project Ga0070751, IMG submission 78514) | Aqueous microbial communities from the Delaware River and Bay under freshwater to marine salinity gradient to study organic matter... | ecosystem: Environmental > Aquatic > Marine > Coastal ...
ATCGGCAGCGTCGGTTCCCATTCGTCAGTCGAGAACGAATCAAACGCATCGTTGCGCTTGGAGCGATAGATGCGATTGGAATTGAGCGCAGGAGTGCCCACGCGGTAGTATTCGCCAGCAGTAAAGCTGGTGGCTGAATCGCCAGCACGCAAGACGACGTTGTAGCGACTGGATGACACGCTGCCGCCTGTGTTGTCTACCGACGATTCGCTAACTAAGAACACCTGGCCAGAGCCGTTGGTGGGATCAAGCTGAGTAGATGTGCCACTGCGAGAACCAAGACGAGCGACAAAGTTACCAACTGGACGGCGGGTTGCAGTGGGGTTGCTGTTTTCAACGATGACTGAATACTTCCGCTCACTAGGAGTGCGAGTGTCAACCAGTCGACGGATGTAGACGCGGTTGCCGACAAGCACTGCCGGGTCCATCGTGGTGATGTTATTGATCGCAAGATCACCGCTGGGATTGACGTTAACAAGCGTTGGTGAATTTTCGTCCCACGGTGTCGCCGCCATCTTCGCCCTCACGTCAATGGCAGTGGAAGCATTCTTATCACCAGGCACAAAGCCAGGGCCGGTATCGCGGCTGCGGTTCTCAATCCAGATGTAGTCGTCTTGCTTGAGGCTGTAGCCGTAACGCCCGAAGGTAAGGTTTGGATCAAAGGCATTCTCAAGCGTGATCACACCAGTGCCGCTGTCGTAGCTAGCGACGGTGCCGATGGTGATCTGACGAATGTTGCTGCCATCTGTGCGCACTTTAAGAGCGCGACGCACTGCTTTTGTTAAGAATCCTTTGTCTTGATCAAATGCGCCGCTGGCAGTGCCGATGCCACGGAAGCCGGATGACAGCAATGCCGTCAGGCCGAAGTTTGAGTTGCTGTTGGTGATGGTGCATTCGCCACCGCTTGCGGTCCAGTGGTGAACAGCATCACCAATCACAAAGCAGCTAACTTCCTGAAGGATCGAGTTGTTAATGCACTTAAAGCCGAAACTGCGGTAGTCGGTGTCGTAACAACCAGTGGCGTGATTGATGTTGCCCGCAATGCGATAGCGGACATTGTTGATGTCAGAAGCAATGTAGGCGGCGTAGCTGGCAGGGACGTTCCATGAGCCACTCCCATAGATCTCCCATGCGTTCATGTCCTTCTGCAAGGACACGTTAGTGAACTGCGCCACCACCATGCTCTTGAAGCCTGTCACCTTGCTGCCATCAAGGAACATGCCGCACATTCCATAATCGGAACGCAACGAGCAGTTGAACACATACGGCGAGCTGCCGCGTGTGGAGTCAACAGCAGGAATAGCGGTCCCATCGAGGTAAACGGTAGTGATCTGCGTTTCGCCGGGATTGATGAGTTCAACGTCGGCAGGGTTGAGACCAAACGCCGTCGCCACCTTGGCGTAGAAAGCGCTTAGTTCTGCCTCAGCGCAGAATTCAAAAGCGGACAGCAGATGGTGCGATGTGGTAACACCGATCGCATCCTTGAAGGTGAAGTTGAAGAAGAACGAACCACCAGTGGCCTTGAAGATGGCGCCACGAGCGGTGGATGGGTTGAGGTTGGCGGCTGGAACCGTGCTCGGACGGATGACGGATTTACGCAGATCCTCGCCAACGATGCTGACGCCACGGGGAAGGATGACGCCGATGCCGCTGCCGTTGAACGCACGGAGGTTTTCAGTAGTGGGCGAGAACGATGCACCCCAAGAGCTAACGGTTTCGGATCCAGCAGGGGCGTTGTCGATGATGTGCTCACCGGGCGACACGCGGATCACCACGCGGTCATACAGATCGTTGCTGCCGCCGGAGACAATGGAAAGACGAGCGGCCTCGATCAGCGCACGTTGCAGCGTTTTGAACGGGGCGCTCTTGCTGTAGCCGGCGGTGATCTGCTGATTTGTAAGCGGCGGGACAGCAGTGCCGTCAGCTACGCCGCTTTGCCAGTCGTCGGTGCCGATCTCGGGGTCAACGTACAGGCAGGTCGTGGAGACGCCCTGACTGGTGCCACCCACGTAGCGACGGGCGGCAACTGCGATGGCGGCGATCTGTTCGCGGAAGCCGGCCTGGGTGATGTTCAGGTCATTGATGGATCCCGTTTCGCCGGGAAGCAGAATTGCCGCCACGATTTACACCTACACTTGTCTGCAGTTTACACACCCATTTTGAGTTCGATCGGGCCGGTGGTGACAAAGCGTGCGGTGCCGACGATTGCGTCAGAGGCGCGGGTGTTGATTGCTGTGTTTGTAACAAGAATATCGCATTTGTAGTACAAATCGCCGGGCGCGAGCTTGCGCGATGTATCAACGCGATCAGTGATCATAAAGAATTCAGCTTCGGCTTTGGCGCCTTTTTCGGTAAGCAGTAAAAGCTGCATCAAGGCCGTTGAGTCGTATCTATCTTCATCGGTGCGGCGCTCAACAAAAAAGTCAAATGAGCCACCGCCGCTGACGACGGATTTCACACTCTCTCCAAATTTCTGGCCAACTGCAGTGGTGCTGACATTCTCGGCATCAAGCTCGATGTTCCATTCGCGCAGTTCACCTTGAATAATCCAAGGGAAACCTCCAACCCACCTGCGTGGCTCAAGTTCAGCATCGTCGTATTCGCCAGTGCCTGCCACTGGCTGTAGGTAGCCTGGCGCATAGTCGCAGATGCTGGCTAGCGTAACTTCATCTCGTACATCAGAAAATCTGTAATCGCCGTTAGCTGCTAAGCATTCAGCTAGCGCGTTGTTGTATTCTTCAGTGCCAGCTGGAGCAATCAGCATGTATTTGAAGCTGAGCTGTCTTAAGTCAATGCGATTGCCGGGATTTCCGCCAAGAGCGGCGGCTCGGGTTGTATAAAGACTCAGCCTGCCAAGTTGATCCCTGTAGACAAAATAAGTACCTGTATTTACAGGTGTTCCATTGTTGTAGAAATCAACGGCATCATCGTCACTGACGTAATACTCATCATCTTCTGCTGTTACGTGAATCCTGTTCGGGCCAAGATCCCAGTACGAGCCAAAGTAGCAACCAACGCCTTCGGGTAACGTGTCCGCTGAAAACGGCAGGCCGTTGGGTGTGGATAAATAAACTTCGTCCCCATTCCAGAATTCAATGCTTTGAACTTGGAAGGTATCGATGTCCGCTCGCAGTGAATTTTCAAAAACAACAATAGGTTCCGGCGCCTCTCGGCGAAAGCGCACGTTGCCTTCAATGCCGAGAACTGCCATCGCTTAGAAGCCGCCAGAAATCGCACCAGACACTTGGAATGACACGGAACAAACTTGGATTGCACCAACACTGACACTCGGCGACACGCTAGTTAGGAACGCTGAGCAGCTCAGACTCTTGCCGCCTGCGGTGTCAAGTACAAAGCTAACCGAGCTTGCTACGTTATCACTATTGCTTAATATGCTGTTTAGCAGTGAAACGGCTTGACCTTCTGATGGGTCGTACATCAACTCAGCCGTACCAGTTGAGCTGCGTATTCCGGGCACATAGCTGCGGTCATGCACTCCCAGTGTGGTGGTTTCCAGTGGATCCTTGTTGATCGACATTGACCACAACCGTACCTTGCCGACAGTGGCGCCGTTCCAGCTGAGAGCGCCATTTTTTCCAGTAAGGACGGCCACGAATCACTCCAACCTATAAGCATCATAGCTAGAAGTCACGCGTGGCTTCAAGGCTGATGCGGACACTGCTGATGCCAGGTTTGACACGCTGGACTTGAGGTGGCGCAGCGAAGTGCCAAATCAATCCGTCGCCGCCATCTGAAACGTATGCGGTCAGCGTGGCATCGGCGCCATCGAATACTTGACTTGGCACTGTCACGGCATCAAGCTGTCCGCGTGATGCGTTCCAGGCATTAAGGAATTGAGCAGCGGAGGTGTCGGTGATGTTGTCAAAACTAAGCTGCAACGTAGACCGCGATCCGCGACTGCCGAAAATACGACGTGACACCACGCCACTAAGCGAAGTGTTGGACTTAACCGGAAATTCCGGTGCCGTGAAGTCCATTGCGGTTGGCGTCAGCGCAGGTAGTGCGGCCATGTTCAGGTCTCCACCCAGAAGTCGTCGTTGCTCCACTCAGCGTAAAGCTGCAACGTGCCATCGCTAAGCAATGGAGCATGAACGGCCTCGATTTCGTAGCCATCCTCGCTTGGTGTAATTGAATCGATGCGATAAGTACGGGTAAGGATCTCGGAGGTCTTGACGGTGAACACTACGCCTGCGGGGCTAGCAGTTTTGCCACTATCGCTTACGGTCAGCGTGCCTTCCGTCACCTCAACATCCTTGTCGCCAGTCCAGTAAACGATTTCATGATTTCCATCGCTGAGACTTGTCGATGACACCAGTTGCCCATCGCCCGTAACCGCGCCATTGGTGAACTGGTTGTAATGCGTGTAGTCCAGTGCCACTTTGATGAAATCTCCAGGAGCGATGGAGCTTGTCAGCGCTTCGTAGGTTGTGCTGATTTTTACGGTGTGATCCGCAAGTCGTCTGGCGCCAATGATGAACCGCGTAGCTTTAAGCGCATGTTGCTCGCTTGTGCAGTATTCCGACATGTCAAGGCTTTCGGTGACGCCTTGCCCCCAGTCATTGTGGTAGACAATGCGTTCTTTCGGCTCTGGGAACAAGCCATAACTGGGGTTGACGCTTTCAGATGGTGCGTTGCCGCCGTAACGTTCTGTTCTGTATTTGACCGACATGGAGATCGGCTGGCGTTGCTCGGCATCAGCCATCGTTAGCTCCATGCTGATGCAGTTGCCAGCGGTAAAAAGCCCTCGAATTTCCGGCTGCTGCGGGATGGCTTGGTCCAGGTAAAAGATGCCGCCGCGCTCGATCAGCAGCAGGCAGTGCGTGGCAGCCGTATCAGCCGCCCACTGTCGCCAGTTGGTGTTGTTGATCTTTGGCCCGTCATAGAAGAAGCGGTTGTCCTGGCAGAATTGCGCGGCAGCCGTAAAAGATGCAATGTCGATCTGTTCAGCACTAATCTCGTTACCGAGTCCGTAGCGCTTGTTCAGCATGAAGTCATACAAAATTTCAGGGAACAAATGCGTAGCGCCAAATTCGCCGAGCAGTCTTTGGACTTCCTTACCTTCGACAATGTAAGCCGAAAGTTGCGAGAACTGCGACCACTCGCGGCCTGCCTTTACGTTCATACCGATCAGACACAAGTTGTCGTATTGCGGCGTGAAGGGATTGGGCTGGATGACGTTGACGTAGGCGATTTCGTGCTCAGGTGCAGACGAGCAAGACGTGGTGATTTCGTTATACACAAAAAACTCAGCTGCTCGTGCGTAACGGTCCAGATACGTGCCATCTGTATCGGAAGTGTAATCACCCTCCGTCCAGCTAATGCCAATTTCTTGCTTCGGGCGAAGACCTTGTATGTCAAACACTTGATCGAAATCAAGCAAGTCAATGTACCGTCCTTTTACATAAGCGCTTCCCTGGTCAAAGCCAAGTGACAATAGTGAAGACGTAGCAAGGTTATCGGCTTGCAATTCAATAACTCGCCAAGACAGGTTCCTGATTTCCCAGCTTGAGACTGGCTCGATCCGCACTTCCCATGCTGCATCTCCCTTCATCGCAAAACGGATAAAATTAAACGACGGTGTTTCTTTCGCGCCAGATACCGCAAAAACATAGTTGCTCATGTTGATAAAATCAACAGAATTTGCTGGGTCCGAACGCAGAGCAACCCGGAAAAAGCTATAACGTTTTTCTGGTGTAGTGACCGTGCCAGAGCTAAAGACTGTATTTGCTAAGTTGTCCGAAACGCTTTCACCAGCAAGGCCATCAGCAGACTTCCAGTTAATCGATTCGTAGCCGGGCACATCATCCGTGACCGGCCCTACAGGCTTATCCGTTGGTACATCCGCAAAGTTGCACAGTCCCTGAATTTGCATCGCAACATTGCTACGAATGCCAATTTCAAAATACTGCGTTTCCCTGTTGATACTGACGCTTCCTAACGCACAACGGAAGATCTGCGGAAATGCCGATGCTGTGTAATATCGTTCGCCAATTTCCCCATCGGCATAGTTTAATCCTACGGTTTGAAACTTCCAGGGAGTAGACGGATTAGATGCGACGTTTTCAGCTGGGCGAATTGAATCCTCACCAACTGTGTCAAAGAATCTTGTATCCGTAAGGTCGTAACCAGCGACGCCAATTTGGCCGGAACGCACTACGCGGAACGTAAAAAATGCGTTTTGCCCTAACGTTACAGGTCCAGCATCTAATGATGTTGCGATGCCCTCTAGCACACTAAGTGAATAATCCGCTTCACTGCTAAATAAAGGATCGCGTTGAATCAATACTGCTAAACACGACCCAGCCTTATAAAGCTCTCCTTCTTGCAGCGCCGAGTCATATTGCTTTTGCCTTCCAGAAACGGCTTGCCCCACTGCAATTAATGTTTCTTGGCCATCCATTGAGCCGTTTTCGTTATCGCTGTTTTCCGAGTTAACAACAATTTCAGGGAAGACCAATCCGTCAAATACACCATCAGATTTCTGGCTAAGCATGTAGGTAAAAGTATCGCCTACATTCAATGAAACAATGGCACCAGGCGTGCTGCCTTTACTCGTAGCGATAATCCCAGATTTACTGCTGTAGCAGTATTTGTACTTCCAGGCTTCTGCCGTTGCCTGTGCATCGTCGTCCGCTTTGTATTCCTCGTTCCTGACTTGAAGCGTCCTTAACGGACGAATGCGCGGATTGATGCGATAACCAAGGCCGTTTGCGATGGGCGAATAAAGGCCAAAGCTGGTAGACGTACTCGGTTTATATGCGCCGCAGAATGCAGGGATTAGATTGTTTGGATTGACTTCAACCCGAAAGATGTCAGATTTGTATTGGCCCCTCGCTCCGATGTCATTGCGGGAGCCCGACAGGTAGTTCCCGATGGCCATGCGGCCACCGTCGGACACGCTGTAAATGGCAATGCGCTGCAGGTCGCCCTCGAAGGAGTAGGCGCTAAGCGTGTTGTTGCCAATGGCGAAGCTGTGCGGATGGATGGCGCCAACACTACCCTCGCCAACGAGGAACACAGCACGAAGCATCTGGCTACCACCTAACGACCAGATCTGACTCCACAGCAATGGAGTGTTGATACGAACACCGCCATACCACTGCCCGTTCAAGAACTCACGCTTGGCGTAGACGAGTGGAATCGGATCGCCAAGAGGGGCAACATCTTGAACCGCCTCGAAGCCATAGGTGGGGGCAAAGGCGCCGGGTGAGTTCAGCGTGTCGCCTTGACGCTGCCGTGTGGTCAGCTCACCACGTTCGCGCTGCTGCGGTGGACGTGGGGCCAAGAGCAGCGACACCACGGTGAGGCCAACACCTATGACAAGGTTGGCAATGGCGATAATCAGCGCCGTCTCAGTACCAGCCACAACAGCAGGCTGCGGGCCTTCCATGGCGCGGCGTTGCACTTCCGCCTTGTACCAGCGCATCTCCTCCTCGGTGAGCCCAAGCAGCTCAGCGATGTAGCGATCCTGAGGCAGAAGTGGTGCGCTCATTTCCAATCGTACCAGTCAAATTTACGGAGCATATTCCCGGGCATCCATCGGACGCCGCGTTTGTGGCTTACATGCAGCAATCCATCATCGATCATCACTGCTGTACCCATTTTATCTGGTGTCTCAAACACTGTAAAGGCACCATTGTGTGGAGTCTGCACTGGCACTAGATGCGGCAAGATCAGCTTGTGTATTTCGGAGAACGCTTCCGATTGAGATAAGAGAATCAAGGTCGCCGTATCGATTGCGTCAGGCGCTGGTAGCCCTAAGTGCTCGCGGATGCGCGTCACCATCAAAAGGCAGTCGCAACCTTCATCGCAAACCGGATCAGCTCCGGTGACGTGAGGTTTACCAATCCAGCGATGCCAATTCATGAGACGACCAATGTACCCGAGCTTGGAACGCGCCCCACAAGCGAACGCGAAAGGAAACGGCCAGGGCCGCGTCGTGTTGCATCACCGGGGCCACGCAAGACGAAGGTGAGCATCTCTTGATCGTGGCTGAAGCTGCCGACGACCCATAGCTCTCGGGAAATTGTGGCGGCCTCTGCCAGTGAGCTGATGTTGACTTCTTTGGTTGTTACCTCTGCGATGTACCGATTGTCTGCCGCTTCTTTGGCGTAGTTCAATGAGATGGCATTAACAGGAGTGACGAGGTTTGCTTCTGAACGCTCGCCTGCTGTTTGCCCTGCGCCTTGTCCGTAACCAAAGGGCAAGAAGTCAGCCGGGCGATCCACGTAGAAGTTTTGCCACAAAGGGCTAGCGGTTGCAAATGTTTCGCGGTTGCGGAACTGCAAATAGTTGACAGTTGCGACTGACATCAGATCCCCACCCGTTTACGTGTCTTGACACTATTCTGCAGCGCCCCGATTGTAAGCTCACGCCCTCGGAGTGCAGATTGCGCCGCCATGCGTTCAGCTTGTTCGCGAGTGACGTATTCCACGTTATTGATCACCTGCGATTCGTATTTGATGTCGAGTTTGCCGGGTGTTGATGCCATTTGCTCAATACGCTCGCGTTCATAACGCCGGTCAAATTCTTTCTGCTGTGACATGATTTGCATTCTATTCTCTTGGATACGCTCGCTTTCACGTATTGCAGCCCGTGTTGCTACTGTCGCTTCGCGTTCAGCTTCGCTGTCACCAGGAGCTGTCCCGCCGGTTTCGGTGTCAATAGAGTCAAGGAAAGCCCTATTCTGCGCTTGCAGATTTTCGTTTGACATCACCATGCCACTACTGGATGGCATGAACAACTCAGGCCCGCGTTCACCGACGATGTAAGGCTCGTTTGCGTTGACGGGGCCGCCATTGGCGCGGGTGCCGAAACCAAGGAAGCTGAGGATGCCGCCGCTACCAGCAGGGCCAGCAAGAGCATTCAAGCCAAAGTTCAGGAAGAAGCTACCAAGCTGGCTCAGTGTATCCCGCAGGATGTTGTTCCAATCAGCCGTACCATCAATCAAGCCATCAATTGCGCTACGCAGCTGATTGCCGATGATGTCACCAGCACCGGCAAGGGCTTGCTGGAACATGTCTGCTTCTTTATTCAAGGCAGCCATGGCAGCGGTCCTTTCTTCAACTTGGCTAAATGCTTCGCTGAATGACAGGCCGCCATCCATCATCAACCTGTTGATGTCTTTGAATTTCTCCACAAACGCTTCACCCTTTTGGGCTTGCATTTCTAGCAGATTGGTTTCTTGTTGATAGTTACTGATGACATCATTCTGGGTTTCGGCTAGTTCTTTTTGTTTTTGTGAGAATTGTCTTAGGCGCTCAAGCCTTGCATTGTCAAGTTCTTTTAGCTTTTCGTCTAACTGTATGCCGTTTCGTTTTAGCTCAAGCTCTTCAAGTTGTGGGTCTAGGCCTCGCTGTTGAATCTCAAGCTGGCGTTTATATGCTTCGTATTGCGCCACTAAGATTTCGTTGCTAGCCAATCGGGCTTTTGAGATAAGCCCTTCAACTTCAATTATTTCATTCAGTTCGGCGACTTGCTGTCCAATGCTTTTTTGAGGTTTTGCGCTTTTGCTGCCTGCGCCTGCGCCCCTGGCCGCTGCGCCGCCGCCTGTGGTTACTTTCGGAGTTTCTTTCGGTGGTGTATAAACAGTGCCGTAGCGTACGTCATAGGTGGTGCCAGAAACGGTATTAAGAAGCCGGCCATCTTTTGCCCTTGAATAACCTGCAGGTAGCTTTTCGCCTGCCTTGCCGCCTTTGAATAGCTCTTCAATTTCCACTCGAATCTTGTAAGTACCTTTAATTCGATTGAGCTGGTTTTGCAGTTCCGCTACTTCACCGCGCAATCGAGCTGCCTTCCTACCCGTTGCAGCCATTTCACCACCTGTGCCTTGAAGTTCACCTCTAGCTTTCGCCAGTTTCTGCTCAAGCTCTGATTGCTTGTTTTTGAGCTGCTCGGTTGATCCCGCCCCATCGTCAAGCAAGGCATTGAGTTTTGCCTGCTCTTGGTAATAATTAACGGTTGCAATGGTTAGAGCCGCCACGCCAGCAGCAGCTGCAACCCATGGAGCTGCTGCGATTAGCCCTGTTGCAGTAATGCCGCCAAGCAGCCCAATTACAGCAGAGATCGCAGGCGCCAATGCCACAAACGCAGCCGTCAATCCAAGTGCTGCCGCCGCCAATGTTTTGACTGGACCAGGGAGTTGGCCAAATAGCTTAAGCATTTCAGTCGCACCCTCCAGTAGCACCGTAATAGAAGGTGCAAGCTCAGTACCTATTGCCTCAGACAATCCTCCTAAGGCATTCCTGAACTTCTGCGTTTGTGTGATATTTGCTGCTACGTCTCCCTCGTATTTATCCCGCAAAGTTTTGGTAGCTTGAATAATCAAATCTGCACTTAGCGCTCCCTCTTTTGCCATAGCGCGAATCTCAGTGCTTGACTTGCCCGCAGCCGCTGCCACTGCATTCAGCAACTCTGGCAATGTTTCGCTAATTGTTTTTAATTCATCACCAGTCAAACTTCCAGAGCCCAATGCCTGCGCAAGCTGGTAAGACGCTGAAGATGCCTCGGCAGCGCTTCTGCCAGTAGCAATCAGCGCTGAGTTCATACCTTCATAGACGGCAACGATTTCTTCTAGTGTCACACCTTGCGCACCAAGTCGCGAGCCAAGGTTAGACAAGGCTCCCGATGTATCTGTTACGCTTACTTCAAACTTATTTGCTAGTCTTTCCGCCTCTTGCTGCGCACCGGCAAATTGCCCATACTCTTCAGTCAATCGAGCAAGCCGTTTTTGCGCTAATGCAAGAGCTTGAGCATCGCCAAATGAAGTACTTATTGCAGCACCTGCGCCAATGCTTAACAATGTTCCGCGCAGCCCGCTAAGTGCTTTGCTCGCTCGCTGCCTGATGCCTATGCTGCGCTCTTCTTCTTTGTTTGCGCTTCGCAATACTCCCTCGTATTGCTTGATCTGTTGACTGGCTTTTTGGTACAGCGCACCGTTTAGTTTTACGCTGGATTGAACTTCACGTAATGCTGCAATTTGCGCGCGGATTGCTTTTTCTGTATTCAGCACCCGCGCGGAAAACACGCCCTGCACGGTAGACGCTTTGGCAAATCCGCCTTGCTGCGCTTGGATTGCAGACTTGACTTGATCTGCGCTGCCCTTTAATCCTTTGAATGATCTGTCAAGGTTAGAAGCTGCCTGCTGAATCTGCTTCAGCTTCGCCGGTACACCACGCGAATCAAGGTTGATTGCGACATTAGCAACGGCTGCCACTGCTCAACACCTATCGATAACAGCAGTCTACCGCCGGCGCTTCATTGCTTTCTCGCGTTCTTCATTTCTGACAGTAAAGAACGCATCCCAGATCAGCAGCTC
>Ga0070751_1002156_pt1 | contig 11337 bp, 16 predicted proteins | sample VirMetDEL_Aug_28_FD_78514 | JGI IMG/M metagenome (GOLD analysis project Ga0070751, IMG submission 78514) | Aqueous microbial communities from the Delaware River and Bay under freshwater to marine salinity gradient to study organic matter... | ecosystem: Environmental > Aquatic > Marine > Coastal...
AGCTCCATCCTGGCGATCTGCTCGGCAGTCATGCCTTCATCGACCATCGGATAGTCAGCCAGCATACCGAATCGGCCAGTGAGCATGACCTCATCTGTTGCGTATTTCGCAACCTGAATGAGCGGCTGGCCAGAGCCGTCAGCATTCTCGCGCATGAACTCCAGGTCATCGGGCAGCTCGATTCGTGGCTCTAGACGGAAAATCGCGCCTTTCAGCCCAGACAATGTGCGCCCGGTGTAATTGGTGTAAATCGCCTTCTCCAACCGGATCGTATGCTGATGATCATCCTCATGGCTGCGTCGCGGGATATATTTGCGGGATTCCTTCACGCTCATGCCGGATGCGGCGTTGCGGGTCAGCTCCCACTTGTCCAGGGCTTTGTCGTATTCGACATGGGTATTGGATACGGGCATGGCAGCCTCACATACTAAAATTGACGGGTATATGCGCCACCGGCTTCTGGATCGGCATCTCGTAGCCGATCGGATAAGTCGCAGCGTCTATAGCGTGATCAAGTCCACTTTTCTTGTCCGGCTCGCCGTTCTTGTCATAAGCCAGCTGCTCGAACGATTCCACCAGGGTCTTGCATTTTTCTGCGTTGCAGTATAGCACACCGCGCTCGAATGCCGCATTAGTCGCCATCACGCGGTCTTTGACTGCCGGGTTAGACTTCTTGGCCCGGATCATGAAACCAGCCTGCTCCAGCAGGGATATGTCCGATGTGCTGGCATTGACGGTCTTGCGGGCACGTCCAGAAGCGTCTGGATAGATATAGATCGGATGGCCAGCGTAGCGGTCCTGGATGATTGAGATCATGTCCGGTGTATCGTACATGTCGATCAGTTCTTCAACGGCATGCCATTCGTCACCATTGCGGCGCACGTAAACAATCGCGCACTGCCTGGTCACGTTGAAGTCGCAGCCAATGAATAGCGACTCGCCTGGCTTGATCGTCTCCCTGCTGTTGTGAGCAGCCCGGTCATAGCTGCCGTACACTGTGCCGAACGTGAGATTGACGAAATTGCCGTCCAGGTAGGCATCGAGCAGGCTTGCCGGATAGATGTCCTGCAGCGATTGGATATATCCCGGCGGTAGATGTGGATTGGAGCGGGTCGGTGCCTGGATGATCTCGTAGCCTTCACGCGGATCGCGCTTCCAGGTGTCATAGACAAAGCGGAATCCTTCTGGCGTAGTGGTCACGCCGATAGAGTTGATGCCGCCTTCCTTCTGCTGCCTGTTCCTGGCTATCACCTGCCGCCAGACGTGGGCAGCGTCATCCTTCTTGAGCGTATCCAGCTCGTCAATATCAGCATCGGCATGCTCGTAGCCGATGATCCTGTTCGGGTTTTCCATGCTGCGGAAAAAGATCACGCCGTAGCCTTCGATGGTGATCTGGTTCAACGGTGACTTCTGCAGCTTGTACGGGATGTCCATCTCGGTCAGCGTCTGCTCAAATCGTGGCCAGGCGATCATGCGGATCAAGTCGTATGTCGGCTCATAGAATCCGCGATTCAGCCCTGGATGGCGTAGGATGCCGAATATAGACCGCAGGATGGCTGCCTCGGTCTTGCCAGCACCGAACCCGGCGACCATTGCCGGGAATCGTGCTGTGCTGGTGATGTATCGGTATTGTGGGAGCGTTGGGCTAATCTGCGCCATCTGGCTTAACGATATTGATGGTGATCGGCTCCCGCTGTTGTGTGGCTTCATCTGTTTCTCGCCAGCCAGCTTGTGTTTTTAGATAGAAGATCTGGGCTGTGACGTTACCGTCCAGGCCAGTTTTGATCAGGGATTGACCCATTCTTGCAATGGCCCTGGCTCGGCCTTTTTGATAGGCATCACTTACCTCAGGCTGCCTGCCTTCCACTTCCCGCAAAGTAGTCTCTGAAATGCCAAAATAATCAGCCATTTGGCGCTTTGATGTGACAGCAGCCAGCGCTTCTACCTGGGCGATTTCTTGCTCGTTGAATACTCTCATTGGCCTGCCGCCGCCGTCTCCCTGATTACCGCGTTTCACGTGGAACTTCCTTCAGTTGACCAATCCCGGCATCTGCAAGATTCCCTTTTCGTCCATTAACAATCATGTCGTTATATGAATCACCGCTGGATTCGAGAATAGCTTGCTTGCCAGAGAAGTCCTGCCATCGATTAATTATCACATCGCAGTATTTTGGGTCGAGTTCCATTAATCTTGCCATTCGGCCATTTTTCTCTGCAGCAATCATTGTCGTTCCAGACCCACCAAAACTATCCAAAACAATATCGCCGCCTTTAGTATTATTCAAAAGGCAGTACTCAAACAAATCAACGGGCTTCATCGTTGGATGCTTTTCGCTTTTTGATGGCCTATTAAATTCCAGGATAGTGGTTTGCTTTCTATCTGACGCCCAGAGATGTCCAGCGCCATCTTTCCAGCCATATAAGCATGGCTCATGCTGCCAATGGTAATCCTGCCTTCCCATTACCATTGATTGTTTTTTCCATATCAAACATTGTCGAACCTGCCAAGCAGTATCTTTTGCTGCGCCTCTAAAATTGTATCCTTCTGAATCGGCATGCCAAATATAGAATACGGCACCTGGCTTCATGACCGAATCTGCCGCAACATAGCAATCGCGCAGGAATTGCCGAAATTGGCCGTCGCCCATTGAGTCATTTTTTATTGTTAGCGCATCCTTTGTTTTGCCCTCGTAAGCGACATTATATGGTGGGTCAGTGAGCCACATATCCACAGATTGACCGCACAATTCTTCTATCTGATCGATGCTAGTGCTGTCACCACACATCAGACGATGATTCCCCATAACCCAGACATCTCCGGGCCTGGTTATAGGATCGTCTGGCACATCGGGAACCTCATCCTCATCGGTCAAACCATCGACTGTTTCCGGTTCCAGGAGCTTGGCGAGCTCGTCTGAATCGAATCCGAGCAGTTCAAGATCGAAATCTGATTCCTGGAGTGCGGTGAGTTCCGTCGATAATATCTCCGTGTCCCATCCAGCATTTAGAGCCAGGCGATTATCCGCAATGACATAAGCCTTTTTCTGGGCCTCTGTCAAATGCTTTGCCTGTACCACTGGAAGATGGGTTTTGCCCAGTTTACGGGCAGCCAATACGCGGCCATGCCCAGCAATTATGCCGTTGTCGCCGTCCACGATGATTGGATTGAGAAAGCCGAACTCCGATATGCTGGCAGCAATCTGCGCCACTTGAGCATCGGAATGAGTGCGAGAATTGAGAGCGTACGGTATTAGATCGTCTATTGAGACAATCGAGTGCTCTATTGCGTCTTGTGCCATCTGTACCCCGTACATCTGAACAGCCGCCCCAAGCAGCTGATGCAGGGATTATATCACAGATGGAACTTTGCCTGCCAAGTAGTCGGTGTGGTCAGTCACAAAGCCCTTCTCCTTGGCCTTCCGATGCTCGCAAGCCCGGTGCATAGCCAGTATCTTCTCTTCCAGGCTATATGCGTTCCAGGCGATCACGTCTTTGTAGTACCGATTGCATCCTACGCACCAGATGGAGCCGACTGTGGTGGTGGAGCAAATACCCACGCACGGATTGTTCACTTTCAGACTTTCGGCAGCGGGCAGTTTGTCGGGAAATGCTTGTACTTGTTCACGCATATCTCTACCTCGAACCCATGTTTCTCAGTGAGTTTAGCGCAGTATAAACGATTCGGATTAATTTTGTCTCGTATTTGGTGAATACACTGATTGCAATTTTCCAGGATGTTCAGTTCGCTTTCTTGTCTCATACAAATGCCTTGATTATTTCTGCCGCGACTTGCGGGACAATGGCGTTACCCGCTCCGCGCAGTATGCCCACTCGATTGGATATCCCATTAGCCAAAGGGAAAAGCGCGGGTTCAGTTGGGATGGCTCGGAATTTTCCGTCTTTGCATTGCACTGCCTGACAGCGCCCCCAAGTGTTGTGCCATTGGTCTTGCTGTACTGGCCCGCCATCTGAGCGTTGTCCTGAGTTGTTACTGTCGGCCAGAGAGTCGTTGCCTGCGTATTCAGCCCGCCGCTCCGCTTCCCGTCCAATTCTCTCGTTCCATTGGTGTCCGATGTCGTTGGAGTCAGCCATATTGAGCCAACCATCATTGAAAGTTCGATTGATTTTTTCTTCTCTATCCGCCTCTGAATTGCTGGACTGTCGTAATGCCCCCGGTCTCTGTTGTCGCTTGATAATGGTGTCGGCCATTTCGACACCTCTTCCATCAGATGAACACAGTGCGCCATCTTGTCGGATCTCCCGCTGTTCACTACGCTCGGAGCCGCCCCATCCTTGCCGTCCCGAGCCGCTGGCGTGGGCCACGATCCAGAGCCTATCCCTTTTGTGGAGAGCGCCGACACCTGAAGCTGGCAGTACCGCCGCTGCGCAGGCGTAGCCTTCAGCTTCCAAATCTTCTTGAAGGGAATCAAGCCAGCCGTGCCTGATAGCGGAGCTAACTTGCTCTCCAAATATGATTGAAGGTCTGCACTCTCTGACAAGATTGAACCAGACGGGCCAGAGGTGTCGCTCGTCATCTGTTCCTTTCTGCTTTCCTGCGACCGAGAATGGCTGACAGGGCGGTGATCCTGTCCACATTGGTCTGTCATCTCTCCATCCAGCAAGTCTAGCTGCATATGCCCAACCTCCTATTCCGGCGAAAAAATGGCATTGTTTATATCCCTTCAGATCAGATGGCTCAACCTCGGTAATGCTTCTTGAATCTACATCTCCCGCTGGGATCAAGCCATCCTTGATAAGCTCCTTGAGCCACTCAACAGCGAATGGCTCATATTCGTTGTAATAGTTCACTCGCAATCCTCTGAGCCATATGGAATGCCGACATAGTCATGCCCAGTAGCCTCCCACTGGGCACGTTGTTCGCAGATATCATTCTGGTAATCGCTCGAACTCCAGCCGTCAAGAACCATCAGAGTGAATGCGATGGTCAGAGCACCGCATCCCAGCATGTACATAAAATCTTTCATCAGTATGCCTCCTGCATTGGCATTGCCTTTTCTTCCCAGAGCGCCCAGATGCGATCCTCGTACCTGGTCAGCCTGCGCTCTGCATACTCTCGCAGCAGTTGGGCTTCGCGGCGATCAGCGCGTATCTGATCATCAAGGCATTTTTCTACCAGCTGCTTGATGCGTAGGCTGGCCAGCAAGTGATCGCCATCAATGGCCTCATAGTACACCGAGTCAGCGCCTTCGCTTTCCATCAAGGACTCCAGCACTTCATCCAGGACTTTATAGCTTGGATCGAACTCGCCGTATCGGATGATCTCGTCCAGGCTGTCAAAAATTATCGCGTTCAGTGATTTCATTTTCTTCTCCGTTTTTTCAAAAAAATCTGGGTTTCTTTTTACTCTCAAGCATCATTCCGTCCAGGAAGTTCCATAGCATGCTGCTGCGGCAGAATCGATTCGATTCTTTCCTTCCAGCAGGCAACTTGCAGCGATGCTTCGGGCAGGCTCGTGTTTTTGAGATTCCACTCCCAGCTAGCAAGCTGCTTTCGGGCATAGGCGATCTCCTTTGCCTGCCGCTCTCTTACAAGTTCTGCGATGGTAGTGTAGCCAATCATGTCTTGCTCGTTCATGTTTCGCTCCTTTTTGAGTAATTCTTTTATCAGAATGCTCGCTATTAGTAATGGTTGCGCCAGATGTTGCTTTGTTTCTACTGCCAAACCCGCAGTTAAGCGGGTCTGGGTTCGGTTGTGAGTTTTTGATTAGATCACCTCGACTTCGATTGATTTGATTGGCGATATTTTTAGGTACAACTGTTTAACGTCTGGCTTGCTGTTGTATGTGCAACGTGAGCTAAGTGCATTAGCTTTTCCGTTGCCGTTTACATACCTATCATAAACATTAACGAAAGGCTTCAAAAGGCCTGCTTTTTTGATCACCTCTTCAGTGCCATCAGCCAAGATTGCGATGTACTGGTACTTACCGTTTTTAAGTTGCTTAGCTTGAACCGCTTGGATGTTTGCTGGATTAGTCATTCGTTTTATCTCCGTTTGTGAGCCGCTTTGTGCCGCTCCATGTAGATCATTATCTACATCTGGGCCCAAAAGTAAACAGTTTTGATAACAAATTTCCTGTTTTTCGTTATTTTTGTACGATTTTTGTACAATTTCGTGGGATTCTGGCGTACAAAATGGCTGATTTTCCCAAATCCAGCATAATCCGCAGATCATTGTGGTGGCCCGTATCGTGGGCCTGACGGCAAGCGCCTGGCGTGAGAGATAGCGAGATGCCATCGCTTGCTGCAGGTGTTTTCCGGGAAACGGTCAAAACCCGATGCACCGCCTGCTGGCATTATTTTTGCGCCTGCTTTCGCTGCCAGTTCCGATAGGCAATCTGGCGGCTCAGGATAAAATTGACCACATCATCCTGGATTCGCAGCTGGTGATCTTCGCGCATATTCTTCGGCCAGACCCCGAATTTGGCCTTGTACTGGTGGCTGGCCCATCCTGGCTTGAAACCGGACTGCTTGGCGTACTTCATCAGATTGGCGTACCAGCGCTGCTTTTCTTCGGTGGAATACTGCTTCTTCCGGCCATTGCCGTTCAGCCTGACCAATAACTCATTGGTGCTTTCCAGGGCTTCCGTGATGCGGATCTCGTGCCCGCACTTACAGCGTAGTCCCTGCATGATCTGGCCGCAGCTTCGGCATTCATTGATGGCAGCTTCTTCCTTCTTGTCCTTCTTGACCTGGCTGCGCTCGCTAAAATGCTTTTCCTTGGTGTCCAGGTGGTGCGGCACAAGATACTCCATCATCCCGTGGCGCTGCACGTTCCCGGCATGATCAAGATAAATGGCATAATCCTTTCCAGGTGCTGTCCTGATGATTCTCCCTGCAGCCTGCTGATACCCGATCAGGCTCTTGGTCGGCTTGCAGTCGATCATGCAGCTGGTACTGGGTGAGTCGTACCCGACCGTCAGGAGCTTGGAACAGCTGAGAATCTTGAACTCCCCGGCATCATGGCCAGTGTATAGCCGGCGGCGCTCGCTTTCCTCGGTATAGCCATCGATGTGTTCGGCTGGGATTCCATGGCGGCGAAATTCATCCACCAGGAACTTGCTCTGCTTGATGGATGGGCAGAAGGCGATTGTCTGGCGATTCTCGCCGTGTTCCAGCCAGTTCCGTACAATGTCGCCGACAAGCCCAGTATCGGCGTCTGTGGCGGCTTCCAGGGCCTCTGGATCGTAATCTGAGCCACCTGTGGGCAGGGCTTTAGATTTGAGCTTAGAAACGTCCACAGAGCGCCCACCATAGTAATGCACCGGCGTCAGGTATTTTTGCTGGATCAGCTTCTCGGTAGTCGTTGGCACTACCAGGTCATGCCAGATCAGCCCCAAGCCTCGACTATACGGCGTTGCGCTCAATCCCACATATCTGGCCACATCGTAGCGGTCCATGATCTTGGTAATGGATTCATAGGCAGTATGGCATTCGTCAATGATCGCAAGATCATAGTCCGAGACATGCTTGCGCCGTGCAACCGTCTGGATGCTGGCGATCTGGCAGGGCTTGCTGGGATCAGTCAGTGGATGGTCGGCCTGCAGCACACCGTACTGGATACCGAATTTGTCGAAAGCCTGGAGCGTCTGGTCTATCAGCTTGATGCGATCTGCGAAGAAGATAACACGCTGGCCTTTGGCGATTGCTTCCTGTGCCATCCAAGCGCTGATGATGGTCTTGCCGAACCCACATGGCGCAGCCAGTAAAACCCGCTTTTTCCCTGCCCAGAATGACCGCCTGATCTGGTCAATCGCCTGTATCTGATGCTCCCGTAATTCAATGCTTTCTTTCATCGTTTCGCTCACTTTTATTACCGTTTTTGTTTACTTTTCACCATTCAGGCATACTTACCCATTTTCCCCTGCAAGAGCCCAGTGGTGCTACTGGCCTGTCCCCTGCAGCCGTCAAAAAATGACGGTAGGCAATAATGCCTCGGTACTCATTACTCCGCCCAGCCTCGCGCTGAGTCGTCCCTGCGTACTAGGCTGTCCCCGCGGGATGCCGTTCCGTACACCGCCTCACCAGACTTTGACCTTTCGGCTTGCAGTTGCCTGTTGTCATGGGTTAGGACAGAGCAGGACTATCGCTGGCTTAGTTACACGTTTCCGCAGCTGCAGTTTTATTAGGTCTGCGCCCGACCATCAGAGATTTTATCGGTCTTGATCTACCACCCCGGTGGTGGCGAGAATCGCTAACTTTTAGCGGATTTGGCCAGGTACTTGACCCAATTGGTAGGATAAAAGAAAATACGCACATCGGCGTACCGTCTTTTCTCTCTGTCATTTGGGTCGGTACACCAGGCGCTACAACGCCACCGACAGCCCAAGTATACAAAAATACTTGAGCGATAAAAAGCCCTGGCATCGCTCCGTCAGGGCTTTTTTTTGCGTACAAGTTGCTGATGCCGGACGTCCAGGGCCGTCATGATCTTGTTGCCTTTGGCCAGATATTCCTTGATGTCCTGCTCCAGCTTTTGCCGCAGCTCATCCTTCTTCTGCTGGCTTTGATTCGGCTTGACCGGGTCATTGATCGCCATATTTCGTCTCCATCTCAATCAGCTTGTCCAGGTAGTGCTTGGCCTTGCGCAGATCCTCAATGCCATTCTTATCTGGATAGCGACCGATATATTTTATGACATTACCGCGCAGGTAGCCTATAAACTCCCTGGGCGTGAACCATGCTTCCATCGCTTCCCATTGCTGGATTGACTTGGAACGGTAGTGCTCGCCGCCGATCTGCACGTCATCAGATTTTGTTGTAGACAATTTTCCGCACTTCATCAGGATGAACCCCTGTCATTTTGTAAATCTTCACTGGCTTGCGATCATCCTCAAAATATAGCGCCTTGATGTGCTTTTTCAGCTTTTCGGTTATCTTAATTTTTTTTGCCATTTTCTGCAGATCCTCTTGAGTCGTTGTAGATCGTTTTTGTTGTAATTCCTGGGACGGTTATCATTTTCGATAACTTCAACCTTCGCCAGCCCGATTCGATCAATCAGGCGCTTGCGGTATTCCACCACGTTGCCGCTGAGATACCTGTTGCACTTCTTGCATTGGCCATGCGCGTTCAGGTAATGAAAACGTAAATGAGGAGCGCTGCCGACACTACGATAGTGCCCGCAATCGTAACCGCCGCCAACTCCACCAGGTGATAGAATGGTGTCGCACGATATACAGCGCTTTCCGGCATCTCTGGCTCGTATGAGCGCATTGAATGCCTGCTGCGCTTCCTTTCGGTGATCTGATACCGTTTTCTGTTTGGCAAGCGTTTCACGCTTCTCGGCTTTGCGTTGCTTGTCATAGTTCTGCCTGCCAGCTTCGCTCCTGGAATACTCGATCAGATGCTCCATGCAGCAAAATGCCCGCAGCCTGCCAATCACAGCAGTTTCCGCAGGCACTTTCTTTCTGCATAGTGAACATCGCCTAGTTCGCATCGCCCTGGTGAGCAAGTAGCGTGATCAAATCTTCCATCGCATTCAAATCAGAGATATTCATCATGCGATTTTCGGCCAGCTGTACTTTTTTATCCATCGAGCCTTTTTCCTGCAGCCAGCTTACTTCATCACTCCAGAATCTATCCTTTGTGATCCATCCCCACAGCGTTGCGTCATAATCACTCACTCCCGCAAACACATAGATGTCGGTGCGCTGGAATTCTTGATATGTGGGAATGCGACAATGCCAATCTGGTTGCGGCTCGTAGTTACTATGTGCAGTCTTTACATCAATAAACAGGCTGTCCACCCGGAAATCAAAATCAGTTGACTCCATCGCCAGGTATTGAAAATCAAGTTGATTGTCGATCAGGTATCTTCCGAATACCATTTCACCCATTAACCCAACCACTTGAGACTTGCGGCCATTCGCAATCGTGCGCCCGTTCAGCGCCTCATCTCCGACTGCGCTGTCTGCAAAATCCCGCCAGTTCTGGCGTATCTTATACTTTATCATTCTGCGGCCACTCCGGTATTTTGATTCCAAATTTCTCGCCCATATGCCGAGCCAGCACTTCTTGCACTTTGGCATAGTCCTGGCGCTCAGCGTCCGCAGTTGATTCCTCGCCGATCACAGCTTTCTGCAATGGCTTCCAGAGATGCTCCTTGGCATTATCTCGCGTCCAGGGAATTTCTACGCCTTCCTTCAATACAGCCCGCATATCCAGCCCGGCTTCATTCAGGCAATCAGCCAGATGTTGTAGGAAAAGATGCAGTGCATTGTTTTGCTTTAATGTTCGCTGCTTCCCCGTAGTCCACTGGAAGGTGACATGCTTGTGCTGGTCGTATAGTTTTGCAACGTGCTTGATGAATTCTTTTTTCGTGAATTCAGAATTGACTACCCAGTGCTGCCCTTGCATTTGTCTCGCTCCACATAATCCGCAAAATCAGTGCCAACGCGCTCTGGCACATGAACCCGTACTCCAATCTCATTCGATAATCTCTTAGCCAGCGAATACGCTGCAGCCTGGCCTGTATAACTGGCATCGTTATCAGCAAAGATGTGTAAATCTTTCACCTCTGCCGGTGGATTGAATTTCTCCAACAATCCAGCAGTCGCCGCTGCCCAGCATGGCATGTTGTACAGCTTCATCACCGCCAGGGCAGTCTCGATGCCTTCGGCAATGCCCATCTCTGGATACACATCAGACAAGCGTATAGCGCCGCCGGTAACTGTGCCGCACTTTGGCATGATCTTCTTCGCTGCTGGGACTGGAGCCTTCTTGCCGTCTGGCGTCAGATAGGTAATGTGCAACGTCACTGCCTGCCCGTTGTTCCATAGCTGGCCCAGCATCGCAGGATACTTTCCAAGCAATGCCCCGGAATCGTAATACGGCAACCCTGGATGAAAATACAGGTGATGCGTATACGGGAGCCCACGATTGCGTAGGTATAAACGCATCGCGCTGATTTCCGCATCGGTGTCGCAGCCACGCATAATCTGCTGCAGTCGTTTGCGGTTCTTATCATAGTCTTGGTCAAGCGGTGTTTGCTTGCGAGCTGGTACATCGCCCACCAGAGCAAATATCTTCTTGGCGACTTCCTTCGCGCTCAGTCTGGTAATCAGCTGCGCGAGTTTCCATCCGTCACCTGCACCGCAGCAGTTGCAGTAGTACGTCCCATCGCCGCCTTTATCATCAAAACGGAAACGGTCTTTTCCACCGCAGATCGGGCATGGCCCGTGAATGTTTTTGAGATAGGTTTCATCAATACCGAGCGCAATCAGTAATCCATGCCATCGGCCCCTGGCCTTCAGCATGACATCACTCATTGTAGTCCCAGCCTTGATTTGAATACTTTGAAAGAAAGTCGCTGATTCGCTC
>Ga0070751_1002157_pt1 | contig 11332 bp, 18 predicted proteins | sample VirMetDEL_Aug_28_FD_78514 | JGI IMG/M metagenome (GOLD analysis project Ga0070751, IMG submission 78514) | Aqueous microbial communities from the Delaware River and Bay under freshwater to marine salinity gradient to study organic matter... | ecosystem: Environmental > Aquatic > Marine > Coastal...
AGAAAAGTAGAACAGTGGTTTTTATTAAAATGAAATATTATGATGAAAATCCTATTCAATGGAATATGGCTCAAGCTTTTCTTATGAGACTTGATAATAGATTAAATGATTTTCAAATTAATTATCATCAAGGAAATTTAAAGAGTTGTTATTTATTATTAAAATCAATTATAGGTACAGTAGCATTTAAAATTAAAAATATTGAAGAATATGAGCAAGATTTACATAACTTAAAATTAAAGATTAGAACATTAAATCCAAAATTATCAAGTCAGTCAATAGAAATTAATGTTGAAATAGTTGAAGATTTAATTTATAATTTATACAAAAAATTAAATTATGATTTATATGAATCAGAATTAATTTTTCAGAAAAAAGAAGAATATGATTTTGAAAGTATTGTGAGGGCTAGTTATGAGTAAATTAGATAAAAAAATAAGTACATTATTAGATATTTCATTTCAAAATAATTGTAAAAAAGGACATGATACTTTAATTATAATTGTTGGAAGAGAAGGTACAGGTAAAAGTCATTTAGGTTTGCATTGTATAGATTATTGGCTTACAAAATTAAATGGAGAATGTAAAAAAGAAGATATTGATAAAGTATCATTAACAGTTGATGATTTTATTAAATCACTAAAAAACCCAATAAGATATGGTGCATATATGCTAGATGAAGCATTTGAATTAAGTTCTAGGTCATCAATGAGTAAGATAAATAAGGATATAAGTCAATTATATATGGGTATTAGAGGCTTTAATATGCTTACAATTTTATGTATTCCTAATTTATGGTCACTTGAAGGTTACTTTGTGAAATATCGTTCTAGGTTTGTTATTGAAATTACAAAAAGAGGACAATATAGAGTTTATAATCAAAAGCAAATAGAAAAAATAATTTCATATAATCAAAATAGGTTATTAAAAAAAATTGGAATAATAAAACCATTTCATTATTCAAAATATCCAAAATACAATGGAGTATTATTAAAAGATTATGAAATAAAAAAATTAGAAAAAATGAAACAAATGATTGAGGAATTATCTACTGGCGATGAAAAAGAAATTAAGAAAAAAGAATTATTAGATAGAGATGAGCAAATTTCAAATGATTTTAAAATACTAGGCTCAAAAAAAACAGCAGAGAAGTATGCTGTATCAACTAGAGCAATTAGGTATGCTGTTACACGACATAGTGAAAGGAAGAGGAAGACAGAATTTAGCAATTATGAAACTGGGAGTAGTTGAAGAAATGAAACCAAAGATGTTTCAAAAAATGAAACCAAAGATAATTGATACAATACTAGTAATAATTTTTTTGTTTTTGTTATTAGAATACTTAGAGTCAGGTAAAAAATATATACTTGGTTTTGTTTTGTTTATTTTAGTGTATAGTATTTACCAAGTTTGGTCACATAAAGAATTAATAATATCATTAATGAAACAAATTGAAACAATATTATATGGTAAACCATTAGATAAAGAATTATGGAAAGATGGAGAGTTAAAGAGGGTTAAAAGAAAATGGGTAATCAAGAAATAGCAAAGTTATTAATTCAGAAAAGAAAAAAGATAGTTAAACTGATGTTAAAAGTTTACCCTAACTTATGTGTTGATTGTAAAAAAATAGTATTAAAAAAACAACTATCATCATACAATGACTTATGTATTATTTGTCAAGAAGATATGAAACAATATTTAACAGAGTTTGAAGAGATGTTTAAATGATAGAAGTTTTTGTTTTAAGTGTAGTTGTGCATGAACTAGGACATTTATTATATTTTTATTCAATAGGTATTAAAACATCAATTCATTTTAGTTCTAAGAATTGGAAACTTCAAGTTGGTTATAATAAAGATTATGAAGGATTAACAAAACGTCAATTAATAGATTTGTATGTTTCAGGTATTTTTTCAGGTCTTTTTGTTATTGCTATTTATGGAAATATTAATCCATTAAACTTAATTGCATTACCATTTTATATTTCAGGTTGTAAAAAAGATATAAAAAATATTTTAAGTATCGCTAGTAATTCCAATAAATATAATTGTTAATATTGCAATAGCAACTGGAACTATTAATACCCATGCTTGAATTAATGAAGCTACCCATAAAGCATAAGCTAACATACCAGTAACGAATGAAACAAATAATAAAACACTAGGTGTTGGAAATTGTTTAGTTGCTATAAATAAAATAAATGCAAATGATAATAAAATCATAGTTACAAATAACTCTCCAGTATCAGAATTAATTCCTTGTATTATTTGAAATAAAGTAGTTGCATTATCTAAATAAGTTATGTTTACCATTATATCTTCACCTTAATTATTGCAGCTAATATTACTCCTACAAATAAAGTAATAATAAACATTGCATACAAAGAATCTTTTACTGTTTCTCCAAAAGCACCTAATTTTAAATCTACAATTGCTTGTGATAACATACTATCAAAAACTCCAAAACTACTTTTAGTCATAAGTAGAACTTGATACCCCGATGTAAATATACTACCTAATACATCACTAATTGAAGATTGAGGAGTTATACTTTCAGTTGCATTTTTTAAATCTTCAGTTAAAGAATTTAATTCAGAAAGTTTTTGATAAGAATCCATACTTGCATTATCAAATTCTAAATCATAAGTATCATTAGCAACACCCATATTAATAAAAAAACCAGTAGCTATTAATGAAGCAAAAATCAATGATATTATTATGTTTGAAGCGTTTGCCATTTTTATACACCTTGTGTCTTGGATATGTAAAGTCCAATTAATAATCCTATTATTTCAAAAGATACTCCTACAAATAAACCAATATCCCAAAGTCCAGTTATAGAAGCAAATATCATAGCTAAAGGAGTTACTACCATTGCAACTGTTATATTCCATAAACTTAAACCTGCAAAAGTAATTACTAATAATGCTACCATTAATGGACCAGTTGAGCCACTATTTAATGTTACACTAAAAGATTTATATAATGATTTAGTAAATATCGGGTCAGATTCAAAAGTTAAGTAAGTATCTGCTCTATATACTGTGTTATTAATTTCTTCAATATTAAGCAAAATTGTACCTGATGTTGATGATTCACAACTACTGTTATATAATGTTTCAGTAGTTCCAATTATTCTATAAACATACATACATGCTTGAGTTAATACATTATTAATATCATTAAATTCATAAACAAAATTATTAGTAGCATTATTAAATGTTAAAGTTTGAGATACATCTCCACTATAAAAATATTCTTGAGCAACAACGTCTTCTAAAGTTATTTGAAAAGTTATTTCATTACTAAAGACATAAGTTGGAGAAGTTGTTTTTTTAGTTTCTCCATTATATTCAATTATGAATTTATAATATTCATCATTTAAAGTTAAATGTAAATTAGCTTTACCTTCAAAATTAGTTTCTACAATTTCTAATAATTTAAATGTGTTAGAACTTTGTTGATATTTTAAAACTTTAATAAAAGCATTTTCTACAGGTTGTAATACTTCATCAACAACATTAGCAGTTACATTTTCATAAACACTTGCGTTTAACATATATATAGTTATATTACTATGAGTATTGTTTTCTAAATTAAAATAATAAAATCCTTCATAGTAAATATTACTTTGGTCTCTATACCTTAAAGTGTAATTTTGAGGACTTAATAAATCAACATATAATGAACCATTTGTAGTTGTATAATTATATGAAAATAAATCAGATATAAATTCCATCTCTATTGTTGTAAAATTAACAGTTGTATTAGTTATTTCATCAATAAATGTAAATAAAATTGAGTTAGTTGTATAAAGATAAAAAGTATAATTTTCTAATAAAGCTGTTGTTGTTATATTTGTTGATTGATATTCAAAGCCGTCAGGTTGTATTGTAATTTGCCAAGTACCATTGGTCACATTAAATATAATTTGACCAGTGGTTGTTGATAAGTTTTCTTGATAGCCATTTGTTAAATCAGTAGCTATTGCTGTAAAATTTGTAATAGATGAGCTATTTGTTAATGATATAGCTGTAATATTAATTTTATTTGTAAACATTTGTGTTAAATTGTAAGTAGTGTTATCTAAGGCTGAGAATGGTAATGTAATATTAGTTAAATTGTAATATCCTGTTGATGTTAAGTTCCAATAACTAGCAGATGTACTTGGTTGTAAGTATATACTACCATTAGTTGTTGAATAAGTACCATTATCTGTATATAATGTAAAGTTTAATATTTGTGAGTTTGAAAACTTTTCATAAACATTAAATTCTAAATCAGTTTGTATTAAAGTTCCATTATAATTGTATGTTGTATCAATATTTTCAAAAGTTTTATTAAAATAATTATTTGATTGAACTGTAAAATTAATATTAGTATTTCTTATTGGCAAATACACAACAGAACTTGAAGATTCATATGTTGTACTATTCCATGTTACATTAAAATCTGAAATTTGTGATTCATTCCAATTATCATACATTCTAATTTGCGTATATGGAGTTAAATTAGCAGTTAAATTTGAACTTACATTATAGTTTGTAAAAATTTCATCAAAATAATATTGAGATGATATAGTAATATTCCATAATTGAGTTGAATTAGATAGTAATTCAGTAATAATATTATAAGATGTAGTTGTGTAATTATCATCTCCTTCAATTGATGCATTTAAATTTTGTATAAATCCTGATGTATCAATATTAGTAGCATTAATAGTAAAATTACTAGAAGCTGTTGGTGGAGATGAAGGAAAATATTCATCTGAAGTTATTTGTAATACTTCAAAACCATAAGCACCTGCTGTTACATTACACCCTCCATGATTTGCACTATCTAAAAAATCAACATTAGTTGCACTTATTGGATAACTAACACCTGTATTTTGTCTATACATTGTATGAGTTCCTGAAGCACCTGATAATATAGAAAAATTACTACCTTGTGAAATATTTGCACTTGAACCAAAAGTAGCAACATCTCCAGAATATGAAGCTTCTGCTATAACAGTACAATCACTATAATTATATAGTCTTACAGATGTTGATGTACTTGAAGATTTTTTAGTAACTGTTATATTTGTAATATTGGTATTTGCTTCAGTTATTACACCATACCACCCAGTTATTGATTGTGATGTTGGAATTGTAAATCCAGTAGAATCAGTAACAGCATATATATTAGTAGATAAAATTATTAATAATAATATAAAAATTATTTTTTTCATTATGCAAATTTATTCTTACCATATAATGCGATAAGAATACTACCTCCTACTACTAAAGAAAATAAATGCAAATTACTTAAAACAAAATTTGTCATTGGAAAAGTTGTTATTAATGTTGCAATCGATGAATCAGAGAACATATCAACATAACCTGAAGCTAATAGTTGAGCAATAACTGTTACTGCTATCATTAAACCTATTACTACTACAAAAAATATTGGGTGTGAATCAATTTGAAAACTAGCAACAATTGATATTATCCAAAGTAAAACCATAACTAAAACAAAAAGCCCATCTAATGTTGATGGATAATTATCAAATGAAGTTTGAGAAATAGTTTTTGCTTGTGATGGTAAACTATTATCATTTTGTATTTCTGTGTTTAAATCACTAAATACTGGGTAAATTAACATTAATGCAATTCCAAAAGCAAATAATATTACTCCGTATGTAATTGTATCAACAACTGCATTACCTTTTTTATAATTTAAACCCAAATTCAAATAACCCCTTTTTACTTTTTTTCTCACTTTCTTCTTTTGATAACATTTCTGTTAATTTTATAATATCTACTCCTTCATCTGCTGATTTCTTTTTTAACATTTTGTGAAATTCAGGATATACCCAAACTCTTTTAGGTCTAACTTTTTTTGACATTATATATATTTATCCCTCACAAAAATTTTTTTAAACCAATACATCAAAAAGTATAGCGCAACAATTCCCATTATAGTCATTGTTTGAGTAAAAAATATTCTTCCATTATTATATGGATTTTCAAAACAAAATCTATCGTAATCATAAGTTGTTGTACTACCATTATATATTGTCTCATTAATTTTTACTTCACAAATATTTTGATTATCCATTAATGATTTTGGAATTAATAGAACTAGTGATATAAAAACAAAAAATAATAGAAATTTTAAGTAAATATGTTCTGTGTCTAATTTAAAAATAATATAAAGAAGGAAACCTAAGAATAATCCTACTCCAACAATAAATGCAATTTCATTCATTCAGGTTTTACCTCCTCTCTAAATATTTGTTTATTTTGTATTAACTCTTGTAGCGTTTCTACGGTTATTTTTTGTTGTTTGGCAATTTCTAAATTTGTTGCTTGAAGCTCTTGTGCAGGTTGCACAACATCTCCCCAAAAGGTTAAGGCAACAACAAATATTACAACTAAAACCATTCCAGATGCTATTATTGGAACGTAATTAGCCCATTGTGTTTTTCCATACTCATTTGCTTTTTTTAATTCATCAATATACATTAACCGTTGGTTTACTGTAAATGGAGTGAATTCTTTTAGTTTGTGTCCGTTATCAATAACAAACTGATATTCTCCAGTTGGAAGCTTCCATGCCTCAACAACTTTCTTACCACTTGATGTTACTGATATCACTCTATCCTCAGGTATTGGGATTCTTTCAGGTTTCTTAAACATTGAACCTCTAACTTCCCAATATCTTACTCCGTCTTTGTCTTTTCTTTCTCTTATTTTTGTATCTTTTATTACTGTAAATCCGTTTGTAGTTTCTCTAATTCGAAAACTGATTTTGTATTGCGTTAATTCTATTATTATATATAATAGTACTCCAAGTATAATCAAAATTAATATCCATATAAAAGCAGAATAAATCCCATCTAATCCACTCTGTATTGCTGAGGCGCTGATTCCTTCGTCTAATATACTCACTATATATCACTCCTTTATCTTTCTCCAAAAAAACCACCTTTCGCACGTATATTATCTTGAATTGTTTGAACTGTTTTCATAGTATTACTATATGAATCTCTTTCTTTATTATTAATTGTTCTTGATAAAAATGGAATACATAAAGACATGATAAAATTATTAATACTTGGATAATCATCTTCCTTTATCTCCCAATTATATAAATTATTTTTTAATTCTGTTGCTATATTAATATGAATTCTTCTCAAATGACCATAATAATCTTTAGAATCCATATTACCTTGAACAACTGCAGAATTAATATTACTTTGAATAATATTCATTATAGCAAAAATCCCTTCGTTATTTGCTTTTGGTTTACCTATTTTAATCTTTTTTCTATAAGTTGTACCATCATCTCTTAGTTCTTCAACAACTTTATGACCACTTAAATACATTTCTACTTGTTCCCAAATATTATCGGTAGATAATCTTAATTTCCAAAGATTTATATCATTATTATAACTTCCAATTGTACTAGTATTAAATGATTCATCAATATATTCTCCCATTATAACCTCTTAGTTGTGATAGGTCTTAAACCTAATCCTGATGTTTCTCCAATAATATCTCTACTACCTTTAATTTCAAATGTTGATGTAAATAAAGTTGGTCTAAATTTTTTAGATTGTTTAGATGTTATTTTTTTTTGTTTTTTATTTTTAAAAATTGAATTTTCTAATTTTAGTGTTGGTTTTATTGTTGGAATAGATTTTAAAATTTTATTAGCTTTACCAATACTTGAAAATGAATTTAAATTATTAATAGAATTACTTTTACTTTTAGAAGAAAAAGAACTAGATGGATTAAAAATTATTGGATTTTGATTATTACTTGGATTAAATGTATTTGAACTTATTGAAGTTTTAGATTTACTAAAAGATAAACTTTTAGATAAAAGTGATTTATTTGGAGAGTATATACTAGAAACAAATCCTATTGGCGATGTTCTAGGTCTAAGAGTACTTCTACTTGAACCTTGTCTTAACTCATCAAAATTTGAAATAATTCTATTTGTTAAAATATTTGGTTGTTGTTTAATTTTTATTTCAAAAATATCAACTGCTTGACCTTTAATTCTAGTGACTCCTAATTTTTTTTGTTTTTGTATTATTTCATTAGGTGCGACTGTTATCTCGGATTCTGTTGATAAAAATCCAATAGGTTTAAATTGTCCACTTGGTTTTAATTGAAATTCTGATAATTTTTGTTGTTCTTTTTTACTTAATGATTTACCTTGAGATAATTTAATTTTTACACTTCTTAATGAACTTGGAAATTTTTCTACTTTACCTTTAGGGTCTATTAATATTTGTGGTTTTGTTTTTCTAAAAGTAATATCTCCACTCACAAAATCTAATACACCTGCTGTTTTTTGATTTAATCCTAATCTTGATTCTCTAAGAAATGGTCTTGGCTCAAAAAAAGTAGATTTTTCTAAATCAGAATCACTTGGAGATAATTTAGGTTTATCAACTAAAACTTCAGTTCTTCTTTTTATTGGAGTAAAAAAACTTTTTTGAGCTGAAACTCTAACTCCTTCAGTTCCTTCAAATTTAACCTGTTCTTTTAATGGTAATTTAGCTTCTTCTATATTAACTAATTTAATATCTACATTTTTGGAAGATGTTTTAATATTTTTTATTATATCATCTTCTACTCCAAAAAAATTATTAGATAACTTTGCTTTTGTTACTTTCGATAAACTACTAACTTCTGAACTAACTTTACTTACTCCTTGTCCAATTTTAATTGAAGTTGTAATATCTGCAACAAAATTAGAAGTAGTAGATAATGGAGTTATATTAGCATTTACTCTACTTTGTCCTACTAAGTTATTAATTGAACCAATAGGGTCTTTAGCAATTTTTAATATACCACCACCAATTGCTAAACCTGTTTCTTTTGGTTTAGTTATAATTTGTTTGCCAAATTCAAAGGTATCAGAAGTTGTTTTAGCAAAACTTAATGCAACTATTGGAATAACAGAAAATGGATTACCACTTCTTTCTAATATTTGTTGTTGTCTTGCTATTTTTTCAGATAATGTGAATTTATATGGCTCAATACTGCCACTAGCTTCAATTTTTTTATTTTCAACTTTTATTTCTTCTACTTTTTTATCTTCAGATTTTATTAATGGTTTAGATTCTTGGTTTTCTATTTCTTGTCTTTTAATATCGGTTGGAGTGAAAGCTGTAACACCTTCAACTGCACCTTTAACATTTTTAGTACTAGAAGTCCTAACTGTCCTAAAATCTCTTCCAGAAACTCTTACACCTTGTCCTGCTCTACGTCTAGCTGTTGCCATATCCCAAATAGGTTAAATAGAATTTATATATGTTTATATTCTTTAATCAATAAACGATTAAAGATTTTAATCGAAAAATTAAATAAAAAAAAAGAAAAAAATTATTTTCTAAAATTATTTACCAAGATTCCAATTAATAATACTGCACCAAGTACTGTTGCAATAGTTGGAACTTTACCTGATAAATTACTAATTCCAGTTAAACCATCAGATGTAGCATTCATTGTATAACCAACAGGAGTTGTTGTACTACCTGATGAATTATAACATAGATTTGAAGTTGAGTTATAACTTGTGAATGTGTCACTTCTAGCTGCACAATCCTTTACTCCAGCAGTATCTCTTACACTATCAACAACATCAACTCCAGTAGTTAATGCAACAACTGATACAACTAGAATCATTACAATCGGTACTAGTTGTCCAAATGTTATTGCCATTTTTATCTATTGGATAAATTTCTAATTAATATTCCAATTAATAATGCTGCCCCAATTACAACTGCAATTGTTGGTAATTTTCCAGATAGTGTTGATAAACCAGTTAAACCATCTCCTGAAGCGTTATACTCTAGGCTGTTTGCTGTGTAATCTGCTTGAAAATCTGATACAACATCAATACCAATAGCAAGTCCAATTGTTACTACAACAAAAGTCATAGCAATTCCAAATAGCTCATTTAAGCCAACTTCTGCAATTTTTTCATCATTTTTTTTCATAAAAATACCCTCCAGTAATTTGTATATTATAAATTAATTTGATTATTTATAAGGAATATGACCTAATTGTCCCATAAGGGACAGAGGGGGTTTCCAAAGGGGGAGATTATTCTCCATAAACATCTTGAGTTGCTTTAAGTAGAATATCATCTTTATTTAATGGTCTAAAATACTTCCAAGTCGTTTTAAACTCTTTATGAATACTTTTAGAAAAACTCATTAAATCTCTTTCAGGGTTTTTAGAATTATCAACTATACTCTTAATCATCTTAGTAACCCATACACTCCTTAAAGAATGTAATCCAGACCTGTAAAGCTTTTTTTGTTTACCATCAGGAAAAATAACTAATTGGTATATATCATAAACAAACTCATGACCATTATTAAATAACTCCTTTCTATATTTAACATACCATTCTCTAAAGGTTCTAGGGCTATATCCTCTATTAGTTTGTTTTGTTCCATGACCTTTTGATGTAAACAAATATCCACCAGTTTCTCCTAAATCAATATATTTAAGATAAACTTTAAGTTTATCAGAAAACCACTTAGGAATAAATCTTTTATAGGTTATTTTAACATTACCTTGTTTTTTAGGCATATACCTTAGAATTTTAAAATCATCGCTAAAATTGGATATATGAAGCTCACACATCTCAATTGTTCTAAGTCCACATATTATCAATACTTCTAACATAATTCTTTTCTTAGAATAATACGGTAAACCATCTAATAATACTTGTATCTCTTTATCTGTGAGATACTTATCTTTTAATCTTATAACTGTGTTTTCCATCTCTGTCTCTCCATTATAGCTAAAGCTATTTGGAAGTCACAGAGTCTAAAACTCAAATATATTTTATGTATATATCAGCACTTCTCTATATATTGTAAATGTGCGCCTAACATTTGTTAGACGTTTGATTTTCTATTATTATTTATTATTTCGATTAAAATTAATGCTAGTATATTTGAAATATGAGCTGTACCAATATCAATTTCATTAATTACAACTAATATAAAATTTATAAGAAAAATAAAATATATATAATCAACTTTAAACATAACAGCCACCCAGACTGTACTCTAGTCCCTTAGAATTATCTTTTATAACCATAGCCTCCTTTATAATACATTTGGTTATGTAAGCACTTTTATTTTCTTTTTTATCTAATATTTCTTCACATATCCATATTGGTAATGATATATTAACTCGTTTAAATCCCATATTTTATCCCCCACAATATGTTATGTAATATATTAAATGAAACTAGTTTATATATTTTTCTTTTTTTTTTTTTTTTTTTTTTTATTATTTTTTTTTTTTTAT
>Ga0070751_1002160_pt1 | contig 11327 bp, 14 predicted proteins | sample VirMetDEL_Aug_28_FD_78514 | JGI IMG/M metagenome (GOLD analysis project Ga0070751, IMG submission 78514) | Aqueous microbial communities from the Delaware River and Bay under freshwater to marine salinity gradient to study organic matter... | ecosystem: Environmental > Aquatic > Marine > Coastal...
GCATGTGACATGAATGCACGTTTAGCATACGAAAAAATGTTGTTAGCAAAAGTAGTAGCAGACAAACACGAAATCGATCATACTACATTGGGACAATCGTTGCATAACAGTTTTAACTTTACGCAAAAAGAATTGCCTGAATGGCGGGATGTAACACCTAAACTAACAGTAATCGATGCCAAGAAAAAAGCGTAACACAAATGCAATAGATGTTCCTCTTTATGGGGAACAAGCAACTATCATGCAAGACTGGCTTACTACAGAAAAACATTGCATTGATATAGTGCCTGTTGGATCAGGCAAAACATTTCTAGCATCAGTCGCCCTTCCGCTGTTTGCAAGTGATGAAAAATATCATAAGGGTAAAGATATCATTTACTCTGCGCCAACAGGGTCTATGATCAAGTCTTTGATCTGGGAACCTTTGAAGCAGAGTTGTATTGAACACTTTGGTTTACGTGATGGTAAAGAAATCAACAACTCAGAACTTACTATCAAATTCCCTAATGGTGTTTTTATCAGATGCAAGTCAGCAGAGATGAAAGAAAATCTACGTGGTCTAAACGTAGGTATATGGGTAGCAGACGAAGCCGCACTTTATTCACAAGACACACTACAAGAAATTACAAACCGATTGCGACCCCGTGTTGGGTCACCCGATACTCAAGGTAGATTGATTGTAATTTCTACACCCAACGGAAACGGACCTCTTTTTGATCTGTTTACTCTTGCTAATAATAATCCAGACAGATACATAGTTAGGCACATGAATTACTTGGAAATGCGTTCTGGTAATTTAGAATTTATAGAAGAACAAAAGCGTATATTGTCTCCTCTTAAATTCGAGCAAGATTATATGTGCAGTTGGGAAAGCGTACAAGATCAATTTTTCTATACATTTAATAAAGCAAAACATTGCCATGATATCTTTGATGATCTAGGTGACATTTATACATTCCACGATTTTAACAAAAAACGGATGTGTTGTACTGTTGCACAAGTAACTAGACCCGGAGAACGATCAGGTAAGATTGAAATATTAAAATCGTATGCAATTAAAGATTGTGGTACAGAACAACTAGCACAGCAGATCAGACAAGATTATCCCCGTCGTAGAATATACTCTATCATTGATATGTCAGGAGCACAAACGAACCGTGATACTACTAGCGTGTTTGGTGTCACTGATAGAGTAATCTTAGAAAAGTATGGTTTCACAATTATCAATACAAGAAAGTCAAATCCTCTTGTAAGCGATACCGATAACTCTAGTAATGCATTTATCAACAGGGGCGGCTTACTAGTATCTCATTATGATACTGAATTGATAGAAGCATTACAGAGTTATCACTTTGAAGATGGTACACGTAAAAAGTTAGTCAAATATACAGATGCAAAATATTCACACATTGATGGTTTAGGTGATTGTATCAGATATGGTATACATCATTTGTTCCCTGTACAACATGATAGTTGGGAAGGAGCAGAATACGTAAGCACTGATCCTAATATGCAAAGACGTATGCAACCAGGATTAGATCATGTACCTCATAGCCCTTTGTTTAAAGGGGGACCCACGTGGGAAGAAATTATGGGTAATGCAGAACAAGACGTTGATCACGTAATTTGGTAATTTATCTATAAAAATATTTTCTAAGTATAAATACATTATATTTATGGAGATATTTAATATGGCAAAAAAAGGTAGAAAAACAGTACCAATCGATGAAAGATTGTATCGTAGTTGTAAGTACATTGAAGAAACTGAATGTTGGGAGTGGCAACTGTCTACAAACAACATTGGTTATGGTTTGATTAGAGATGCAGATCATGGCGATGGGGAAAAGGGTGGTATGAGAACTACACACAGAGTAAGTTACGAAATACACAAAGGTTACATACCTAACAACAAAGTAGTAATGCATACATGTGATAATCCTAAATGTTGCAACCCAGATCATTTGCTTCTAGGTACAAGACAAGATAATTCACAAGACATGATTGGAAAGGGAAGAGATAATCTTTTTGGCAGTAAAAATTCACGTAAATGCAAGTATTGCGATATGTACACAACACCAGCAATGCTTACACGTTGGCACGATGATAACTGCAAACACAAAACACAACATTAATTAATAAATACAATGTTAGTTAGAATATAAATAACAAATTCATAGGAACAATACATGAAGTCAAGTGACCTATTAGAGCAGAATCCCCTGTATGCTACAATGCTACCTCAAATGTTGAGTTATCAATATGCATACTTGGGCGGCTTACAATTCAAACAGCATGTACGCAAAAAGCGCCCAAGCGAAGATTCAAATCTATACTTAGATTTAATTGAAAACACAGTAGCACAACCTATCTGTCGTTACATCGTTGACACAATCAATGATGTAGTCTTTGAGCCAGGCGTAAAACGTGAACTTAAATTTGCTACCCCGCAAGGCGTAGCAATCTCCCCAGACAATATCGAATGGTCACAACTGATGTTGTTAGATGCCGATTTGCAAAATAGAAGCATGGACGGCTTTATGGAAACAGTAGGAGACTTAACTTCTATCTATGGACAATGTTGGATCTTTGTTGACATGCCTAAAGAAAATGAAGGTAATTTAGGCAGACCATATGTTGTTGCTATCAATCCCATATCAGTATGGGATTGGGAGTATGAAATATATGGTGGACGACCAATATTAAAATATATTAAAGTATTAGAAAACGAAGACGATGAGTGTTTTTACTTTAAGTGTTATCACTTAGGTACAGAAGAATATCCATCGTATTGGAAAAGTTACAAAGTTGAAAAATCAGATAGAGAAAACAGTGAAGCAGAACTGATCGATGAGGGTACATACCCAGAAGGTATGGGTATCCCAGGATTTATGGCATATGCTAAACAAGACCCAAGATCAATTGACTACGGAATCTCAGATATCGATTCTGCATCAGATGCAATGCGTGAATACTACAAACTAGAATGCGATGCTTACACATCTATTCAGTTTGCTAAAACATTAATTAGAGCAGACAAAGGCGTTTCAGTTCCTGCACAAGCAGGATCGATAGTAAGAGCAATGCAAGGTCAAGTAGAAACTATCCCTGTAGATACAGGCGATGTGACTAAAACAATGGAAAAACAAAAAGAAGTTTTAGATCAAATCGAAAACTTGACAGGCTTAGGTGGACTAAGAATGTCTCGTCACAATGTACAATCAGGTATTGCTATTATTGAAGAACGCAAACAACTTCATAGAGTTGCAAAAGCAAAAGCAAGACTTATGGAAGTTGCAGAAGAACAAATCTTTACATACGCCGCACGTTTTATGGGTATGCGATGGGCAGGGGAAGTTATCTATGCAACTGATTATGATGCCCATGACACAAATTACAGAATTGCAGTTTACAAAGAATCAAAAGCATTAGTGCCAGACAATGAAATTGTTGATGCATTAATTACAAAAGACATCATTGCTATTTTAGCACCTGATGAAAGTGTTGGTCAATATGAAGAAGCATACATTGAAACACTACAAGATCCTCAATTGAAGAATCTTATGAAAACAGAAAATGAAAAAGTTTTAAGCCGTGACTTACAATCACAGATACCTAGTTATAATGATGACTACGAAGGTGTTGATGATGGAAGTTATGACGAAGAAGGTTTGAGATACAGTACAACTATAGTAGATACTGGACCCTCATATACAACGCAACAAGCAGTTGCGGTACAGTTACTAAACGGTGCAGGAAGCACGGGAAGGTAATAATTTATAACAATCGAATCGTTTATTACGTTACAATAGGAGAAATTAATGATTGATGAAAATATCGGTGGCAACGAACAAGCCCTGCAAGAAGAAGCAGTGATGGACAATGATAATGTTGAAAGTCAACAATCTTCAAGTGAAAGTAAAGTAAACCCAGCAGGTATACGCAAAGCACAAACTCAAGGTATTTTAAATGCATTGAGTAGAGCATCAGGACAGAAGTTAAACACTGTTGAAGATGCAGTTGCGTTTATTGCTAAAACTACAGCACAATCACAAATCGGTGGCAACGAAAAGCCAGTGGAACAAAGTCAACCTGACATGAAACAGCGTTCTGTTTCTAACAATGACTTGCAAGAACAGTTTAAGAAATTGCAATCAGAACTTACTCAAAAAGAGCGAGCATTGAAAGCAAAAGAACTTGAAACTGACATCATGCAATCAATGGGTGACAGATTTGATCCTGATCTTTCAGATTATGCTTTGCAAAAAGTTAAGTCTAACATTCAATGGAATAATGACGGTACTTATAGCATTGTAAACACTAAAGGTCAAGAACGATATGGTCAAGACGGCGAACCACTTACGTTAAAAGATTTGGTAAATGAAGTAGCACAGGGTAATCCTAAGTTACTAAAACAATCATTTACTCAATCTGGTTCTGGTTTGAGACCAGGTCAGAGTAAGTTTGCAGGTAGCGACCTAGATGCGATACCAGACTATTCTAAGGATCCAGCCGCTTTTAAAGCATGGAAACAAAGGCATAGTTTAGGTAAAGGTGTAGGACTAAAAGGGCTAGGTGTAAAAGTATCTGACGGGACTCCAAACAGAAATTAATTTGTTTAAGCCAATTTATTTTAAAGGAGATTAATCATGGCATATGTAATAAACACAGCAGGAGCCGGTCCTAATGGAGAAAATAACGCATTTACAGCGGCTATTGCTTCATTTGCACTTGAGCAAATGCACGAAAGCCAAGGGCTTGTTGACTACACTAGAGTAGTAACATCGGCTCAAGGTAACACTTATAAAGTACCTAACTTCCCCGCACTAGGTTTCCAAGACTACAATCCTAGTCTTAACACAGGAACAACCGGCTACGGTGATGCAGACGTACAAAACCCAGCAATCACACAAAAAGAAATCACTGCTACACCAGCAGTATGCTCAACAGCATTCGATATCTTCTTTGGTTGGACTAGTTCATTTGAATTAGCCGCAACTTTAGGAGAAGAAATCGGTGGTGCTTTTGGTGAGAAAGTTGATCAAAGAGTAGCGGCAGCCTTCTTAGGCTTCAAAGCAACTCCAGGTAACACAGTAGCGGCTAATGCTGACGGCTTCAATGTCGTAACAGCAATGGGTGCTATGGAATTACAAAAACAAGGTGGAACAACTGCGGCAACAGACGCGGCTTTCATCTCTAATACAGTTTTAGGTCTTGTACAAAAAATCAAGCAAAACTATGTTGTTGGTCGTTTACCAGGAACACCTATTATTGTTTTAGACTCTAACGGTGATGATACTGTTGTAGGTTCTTCAATGCTTAGAGTATTGTCAGAACTATCAGGCGGTGCTGTTACTACAGTAGCAAACTCAGGCGGTTCAGCCATTACTTCACTTGGTGAAGAATTGTTAGCAACTGGAACACTTTCTAACTTATATGGTTGTAGAGTTATCTTCTCTAACTTCTTGTCACCAGTAGTTGCTGGCGCAGGAACTAACGGAGAAATTGACGGCGTTGCAACACCAGTATTAGTTGGTGGTTACATGCATGAAACTGCAATCTTTACACTATTGAAAGAAAACCTAGAAATCAAAGTTGGTGAAGCTCCTTTCGGACTTCAGAACTGGTTAACAGGTGTTGCTTACATGGGTGCAGGTGTTGCAGATCCTCGTAGAGGTGGTGCTATTAATATCGCTCAGGCTTAAGTTGAATTAATATAGGAAGAATAATATGTCAGTTCCATATCAAAGAGTATCAAACGCAACAGTTCAGGATATCATATTTTATGATCCTGCGGCAGAAAGGCGTGCGGCACAAATGCAAATCGACTGGGACGATTACTTTACAGTAGGGTCACAAGAAATTTTGTACTGGCTAGAATTTGGCTGGTGGCCGCAATATTGCGACAACGTGATAGGAGCTAACTATTATGCTAACTTACCTAATGGTCAATTAATCTCAGCGTTCAATCCAAATCTTTTAATTAAGAATGATCAGACATTAATCAGACTCGATACTTTCCAAGCAGTGAAAATCTTCTACGAGAGTATCGTTTCTGATACTAGTAACGTTAACTCTGTTGACGCGGCTAACTATAATCATGCTTTAGAAAGATATGAGAAAGAGCAAGAGAAGGCACTTCAATTACAAAACTTTTATGACTTGTATCAGGATGCACCTAATGGTCCTACTACTAAGTTGGAAGAAAACTGGCAAGCAGATCCAGACTATTTCAACAACAATAGGAGATGGTTCTAAGTGTCTAGACCACTAGTTGACAAGGCACAAGTTGTTGCATATCTTAGGGCAGTTGCAAAATTGCAAACGCCTATTATTGAGGTATCAGCAACTTATCCTAGTGAAGACGATAACATTGCTTATGGTCTTTATGTTGACGATGTGACTAACAATGCAAGAACTATCAACCAATTAGCAATCCAAAACTGTGGTTCGATGTATGATGCTGAAGATCAATTCAACATTTTATACATCTCGTTTCAAAACGATCCACAGTCTTTAGTCATACAAGATGCTATCGAAGACTTAGCAGGTAATGTTAATTTCTTTGATGGTTATACATCAGTTGAAATGTCCAGAGAAGTGACTATAGGTAACAGAAGCGAAATTCACACCTATACATTTGACTTAACCCGACTTGAATTTAATAACGCCCATCAATCTTAAAGGAGACATAACATGGCAAGAATTACAGTAAACACAACCGGTAAACAACCTCACTTATATGTGAGTACCGATACATCAAATGTTGCCAATGCTTCATTAGACGTTACTTGTTTACAAGATGTCACAATTACCAATTCAACAGGAATTTTTTCTTGGACTGATTTTTGTGCAACATCTATTAACAAGATTACTACCCCGTCTGACAACGAACTATCTACTAACATGGTCATTGACGATGTTAAGTTTTTTGGTACTCTAACTTCAGGACAGACTACTGCCCCTGAATATGGCGTTGCAGGCTTATCTAATAATAAAGTTGAAGTATCATGGCGCTTAGTTATGAATGGAGATATCGCAACTGCTAATGCACATTACTATGAAGGTACAGGTTACCTTTCTAGTGTTGCACCAACAGTTAGCCCAGACTCACCTGTTTGGGTATCCCCTCTAACTATCGCTGTTGATGGTGACATGACAATCGGACAAAATCCGTAACAAAAACTGAAGGGGTTAGGAGCAATCTTAGCCCCTTTCTTTTAAAGGAAAATGGACCAAAATGGTAAAATGGTCCAGTCAATAATTTATTCAGGAGAAACAAATGAATGACTTAACGCAAGTCTGGCTCAAAACAGACGAAGAAAAACTCAGATCACTCATCGCTGATGAGGCAAAAATGATGCCCATGTTAGATAACATGCAAGCAACTATCAGGCAATTAAAAGCCAAACAACAATTTCGTTTAGCACTTTTAAATCAACTACTAGAATCAGTAGACGATACCGCTAAATACAATATCAATAATTCACAGGAGAAATAATAAATGAATCTTTCACAAATATCAAAAAAACCCGAACTAGTAGAAATGTTTTTAGACGACAAAGAAACCGTCAAAGAATTTGGTGAGCCTTTGTCATTTTGGACATGGGATCGTCAATCAATTGATAGTTATGTTAAATTAGCCAACATTGCTAGTGATAGTAAAAATGAAAAAATTAATGTTGGAGAAATGATTGACTTAGTAAAAGGTTTAGTATTTGATGAGAATGGTAAAGAAATCATTACTGATGGGAATACATTACCCTTTTCAATAATGACTAAATTAGTAGAAAAGGTTACTCAATCCTTGGGAAAGTAACAAAGGATGCATTGATTATGGATTCACCTAAGATGAATTCAATCATGCAAATAGACACACTAGGTAAAAGATATGGTCTTTTACCTAGCGAAGTATTAATGAGAGCAGATACTTTTGATTTGTATATTATGGATGCGGCACTGACATTTGAAAACTATCATCAGAAAAAAGCAAATAGTAAAAATGGTTTGGGACCGACTCCGCAATTGACAACAGAAGAACTATATGAATTATTAAACGAAAATAAATCCAATGAGAGTTAGTGTAACAGTAAATGACAAGTTATTTAAAAGACGCATGAAAAAATTGTCAGCACTTCCTGCCCACCTTTTAGATGAAGCACTAACTTTAGTCAAAGAATATACCCCTGTGCAATCTGGCTATGCACGTAGTCAAGTAGTAAAACAGGGCGATTCTATTGTAGCAGATTATCCTTATGCAGCCAGATTAGATCAAGGATATAGCAAACAAGCACCTGAAGGATTTACAAAGCCAACAATTGAACAACTGCAAAAAGATACAAACAAGTATATTAGGAAAGTTTAATCATGGCACAAGATATTTCAGTAGCATTAACATTAGATAACAGCGAATTTCAACAGGGCTTACAACAAAGCCAAAATAGTGTTAATCAATTTACTACTGCCAGTACTAAAGGGCTTAATCGATTACGTGCGGCATTTGCGGCAGTAATCAGTACTGCTACTTTAAAATCAATTATACAAGTAGGTTCAAAATTCCAAGATTTAGAAGATAGTTTGAATGCAGTCTTTGGAAGTACAAGAGCAGGTGCGGCAGCGTTTGATAGAATTCAAAAATTCAGTTTAAAAACACAATTTGGAGTTGACACTCTAACTGAGGCATTTATACAGTTAAAGGGTGCAGGAGTTGAACCTACAGAAAAATTATTGATGACATTTGCTGATGCCGCAAGTGTTACAACAGATCAAATGGGTACGTTTCAAGCGGCGCTTGATTTAGTATCACGTTCTACTGCTGGTGGTTTAGGATTAGAAGACCTCAATAGATTAGCAGACAGAGGTATTCCTGTATTCCAAATATTAGAAGAAAAATTAAATCTTGCAAGACTAGAAGTTGCTGAATTTGGTAGAACAGCCGAAGGCGCTAATACAATTATTACTGCTTTGGTTGACGGATTAGATGAAAGATTTGGTGGCACATTGCTTACCAAGATGGATAACGTCAGTGTTAAATTCTCAAACATGCAAATTGCGGCACAGCAATTAGCGGCAGAAATCTTTATGAAATTAGAACCTGCTATTGCTAAGATGCTAGATGATTTAACAACATTGTTAACACAAATGTCAACATTTATTAGTGAAGCAGAAACAATGCGTGACGTTATTGAAGGAATAGAAGAAGCATTGGGACCTTTTGCGGACTTATTACAAGTAGTAGTAAATGTACTTGGCGCATTTGTTGCATTGAAAATCATACAAGTATTTGCAGGATTTGTAAAAATATTAGCATCGGCTTTCAATATTATACTTCAATTAGGTGTGGTACTAGTAGGCTTTGGAAAAAACATAACTGGTTTAGGAAACAGTTTGGTACCGGTAGCAAACTTGTTTAAAAGATTCTTTTTATTCGATTTAGCGTTATCAATAGTAGAAGCATTTAAGATGCTTAGAGTAATGGATCAATTAGGATATACATTTAGAGAATCACTACCTATTGCATTAAAACATTTTGCAAACCGAATGATAGGAACTTTTTTAGGTACGTTTAGAGCAGTAATTGGTATAGCGGTTGAATTTAAAGACCAAATATTTGCTTTATTTTCAGGAGAAGGTTTTTCATTTAAAGAAATCGGCAAGGCTGCAATGGACACATTTGCTGAGGGCATGGAAGAAGGTAGAATATTTGAAATTCCAGAAAAAATAAGAGAAGCCTTTGAATCAGCAGATATTTTTGGTAATTTACCAACACCGCCCGAAGAAGTTCTACCAGAAGAATTGCCTGAAACTATGGCAACAACAGTTGATGAGATAGCAACCCAAGCAGGTATACTAGACAACATACTTGCTGGTATAGGAGTATCTTTTGAAAACTTAGAAGACGAAATTAAATCTGGATTTTTACAAACTTTAAAATCAGCAACACAAACACTAAGTGACAGTCTAGCAGAAAGTTTAATGGAAGGTAAAAGCGTACTAGATAGTTTTAGAAACTTTTTTAAAACAATGGTAAAGAAATTAATATCTGATGCTCTTAGATTGTTAGTTATACAACCAATATTATCTTCTATATTTGGACTTTTCTTCCCAGGTCAAGCACTAAATTGGGCAGGTGGAGTACCTACTATTACACCAAAAGCAAAGGGAGGCCCAGTCGGAGCAAATCAACCATATTTGGTTGGAGAAGAAGGACCAGAATTATTTGTACCCGGAGCATCAGGTAATATAGTACCTAACAATAGATTAAGTGGTATGGGAGGCGAGATATCTGCCCCAGTTACAAACAATTATATCACAAACAACATTAATGCATTAGACTCACGTTCTGTAGCACAAGTATTTGCCGAAAATCGTCAATCATTGCTAGGTACAGTAGAATATGCAAGAAAAGAAACCGCATACGGTGTTTAACAATTTATAAGGAGAAAGTAATGAAAATAACAAGCGACAAACAAGTACCACAAAGTGGTGTATTTAATGTAATGAGTTTAACAGGATTGAGTTTAGTATGGGGTCATATGCTAAATTTAGTTTCACTTTGGTTTTTACCACTTACAATAATGCTAGTTTTATTAGGATGGGGTTCTGAACTAAGAAAAGTAACAGAATTACAAACACCTAAACGATAATAGGAAATAACGATGGCAGGATTACAAACAATCATTGATAATTGCAATGGTATGGAAATAAATCGCAGAAAAGTTGTTGGAATACAAATTACACGCAACGAAATACCAAGAGTATCGACTACTCCAACTAAAAATCCATGGAAATTTAGTTTAGATATGCCATCTAGTTTTTCATATAGTGATGCTCGTCAATTAATGGAAGCATTAGATACATTAGATCGTACAGGTTACGAAGATATTACGTTTTCAAACAATGCATGTTTGAATTGGATCTTTAGATATCAAGGATCACTGTCTCAATCACAATTAGCAGGCATAAGAGTAGCATCTCCTAATGGATTTGTTGGAACAACATTGACTTTGACTAACTTACCTGCTGTTGCGGCTAATAGAGTTTTATTTGAAGCAAACGATTTGATTCAGATTGGAAGTCATCCATATCCTTTTACTTCAACAACACAAGTTTTAAGAGGAACAGGTTCAACAGTTACAGTAACAACACACAGACCAAATATTATTTCTACTAATGTTGATAATTCAGCAATAACAGTAGGCAATGCATGTCAATTTAGAATGTTTTGTCCTAATATGCCTGTTTATAAACTAATCCCAGGTGGTACAAAGTATGCCGCAGGTGGAACTAGAATTAGTAATGCTTTAATTAGATGGTCAGATTCATTTGAA
>Ga0070751_1002163_pt1 | contig 11320 bp, 20 predicted proteins | sample VirMetDEL_Aug_28_FD_78514 | JGI IMG/M metagenome (GOLD analysis project Ga0070751, IMG submission 78514) | Aqueous microbial communities from the Delaware River and Bay under freshwater to marine salinity gradient to study organic matter... | ecosystem: Environmental > Aquatic > Marine > Coastal...
ATCTGGATCGGTCTCATCCCATTCAATGTGGATGGTCATCGTGCCATCGGGTTCATCAATACAGTCAAACTTGAGCTTGGTTACCCAGCTTGGATCATTAAATGCTTTGGCAACGATGCGCCTACTGATGGCATCTTCAACATGCGCTTTGATAACTTCCTCGGCATAGACTTCATAGTCCATCTTGAGTTCAGCACCAAGCCTGACCAGTTCCCAATGCAGATCATTAGGAATGTCAAGGTGGTAGTCGTGATGCTCAGGAGTTTTCATTGGTTGATTTGCAACAAGTTGACGTGCGTAGTCAAGAATGTCATCAGTCATTATCATCAGTTTCTATACGCCAAAGTACATTGCGAGCAGTTGGAATTTTAAGAGCCATTCGAAGTGTGTTGTTTTCGTGGATTAAAAGTTTCACCATGTCAAGTGTGGTGATCTCACATTCAGGAAAGTGTTCACCCACAGTATGGGCAATGCGTTGATACTCAGTTTTGTAATCAAGTTCATTCATTTCTTAAATGCATTCTTGAGTTGAGGAAGACATGTGCCAGGGAATGGTGCGTAGCCCGCCTCCATCATATTGAAAAAGAGATCCCACGCATGGGTCTGTGTGAACACCTCCTTGGGTTTGTAGGTACGCCAGTGAGTCAGTGGTGCCTGTGCTCCTGACTTGGTATGGAGTAAGACAAAGCGACCATCACTGACATGGTCAGAGGGAGGTGCATACCACCAGGCCACACACTTATCTGGTACGCCACTAGGGCTGGCATTACGAACTTCAGTGCGCTTGCAAAGAAGTTCCCTGTACTTATTGAACCAAGTCAGGTGGATGCACCATGGTCTAAATCCTTGGATCTCTTCTTGGAAAGCAGATAGGTTACCGAGCTGACGTTGAAAGGACCCACATGAGCAGCTAGGTTCGCCAAACAACGACTCTTGGTCCTGTTCGTCGTCCAGCTCAGAGTCCAAATTAATCGCCCGATCCGGAAGCCGCATCCCGTCCGGTGCAACCAGATAGCCCAGGTCCGTTTGGTCAGACTGAAGGATGGTGGTGAGCTTTGCGGAATCTGATAGGTGTATAAATTTGTCTGCCCAGTGAGCTTGTAGTTTTGCATTGGAGCTGAGGTGTCCGAGTGCATGGGTGTAGGTCCATCCTTTGAAGATGACATAAGCGTTGTTGTGCCAGACACTGGGACCTCTATAGTTTGGACCCAGGTAAGAAAAGAAATCTTTAAGGCGATGGGTGTAGGAGGTAAAGGCTTGCTTGATTAGCTGCCTTTCGTAAGTCTGCTCACTACCATCGCGACGCACCACAAGACAATCGTCGCCTCGCAGATAAATGCCGGCGATATCAGAGTCGTCAAAATCCTGGAACGCACGACGGATATTCGTCCGCGTGTAGATGCACGCCTGCGCTGGGTTGAGGTCCTGGACCTGGATGAGATCTTGCATGGTTGGAGTTGAGTTGAGTTAGTTCTGATCAAGCTGTTCTGCATTGCGATATGCAGTCTTGGCAATTCGATAGGTGCTGTAGGCAAGGACTGCCCACCCCGCTGGGGTACCAGCAAGAGCGACAATAGCAGATCCAACGGCAGCAAAGCTACCAGCTGTGATGATTGCAACTTTTTCTTTACGTTTCATTTGTTTAAATGGAATTAAAATTGAATGGTTCAGTGGAGTACAAATGGAAATTAAGTACGTCCCACTCAGTGAATTCCAAATCGAACCATCATTAGATGATAAGTTTTGGGAAGAAAAGATCAAGCGCCTCATCAAAGAAAGTGATTCAGTACGTGATCTAAAAGAAATAGCGACCCTCTTGGTGAGGATCGCTACTATGCGGCAAGGTGTGATTCGTGGGTTAGTTCAAGATCTCTTTATCTTCCAGAGCAAGTCTGTAGATCAAGAGGACCTAGCCAACCCAGAAGTCAAACCGTCAGAGGGATGAATCCTCTCCAGTAGCCAGGGCTTCGGCAGGAAGAGCAGGAGCTTCAACAAGACCAGCAGGCTTGAGAGAGATACCATCCACCAGGCCATACGCACCGTTGAGCTTGGCACCATCTTGCTTGCTGTGGATGTTGATGTAATCCGCAAAGTACGGATCCTCCATGATCTCCCATGCCTTCTCACGATCCTCATCGGGAATCGTCAGGGCTGACAGGGAAGTGAAGGCCTCCTCCTTGGTGGCATAGCTGGGACCAACAAACTCTTCAACGCAAACCACGGGAACATTCTGTTCACCACGGTTGTCAACGATGAGAGTCGGGCAGAAAGCACAGGTGACGTGGAACTTCTTATCGAAAGTCATCGCCATCATGTCGAGGTAGGTGCTCAGGCACTTCTCCATTTCCTTACGGAACTCGGTGACGTGCTTGTTCATCTCCACACTGACCAGACCTTTGGTGGTCAGGACGATAGGAGCCTCGTGTGCAGGACGGTTCTCCTTGGTGAGGAGACGTACCAGATACTTGGTCCGAGTGTTGAAGCGACGGGACTTACGACGGCCCTCGATTACCTCTTGCTTATCCAGTTCAAACTCACGAACCAGATCGGGATAGCGGTAATTGCCATTGCCATCCTTGCTGAAATCGCCCAGGATGCGCTGCTTGCTGTCCTGGCCCTCCTCAACGATGAGGATATCTGAGATGTGGAAGACCTGAAGACGAGGCTTGGTGAAGAAGTGACCAAGGTCACGAGCACCATTGTTAAAGCGGTGGTTGTGATTCCAGATCACGTCCTCTTCATTGAAGTCTTCCTTCTGTGCCAGCCAACGGCAAGCATTGACGGTCTCCATCTTGATGAAGAAGCCGCCATCGCCACCGTTAACCAGGGGCTGAAGGGTACCTAGAGGTTGGACACCAGTCACCAGCTCAGGTGCTTTGAACATGAGAAACGAGTTCTCAGTGCGAGCGGTGATGGTTCCAGAGGGTGCAGCTTTGGTAATTGCTTTGGAAGCAGGCATGGTTTGATGCGTAGTTGAGACGTGGCTTTGTGCATGGTGCTTTTAACGTCATCCCAGGACGTGCCAAGGCTAGCCGTGGAAGCCGTCCTTGACCTCTTTAATTAAGGACTGCTGATAGTCGAACCATTCATCGGAGACTTCCCTCATGGCTGCAGCAATAGCACCTTCGCCATGACCACAGCCCTGGAGGAACTGAGCAAACTGGCGTACCACCTTGTCAGTTTCATCCGCTTGGAATCCCATGGTGTAATCAACAGCGTCATCTTTCAGATTGAAAGTGAACTTGTTGTATACCACTGACTTGTCGATTTCAAACATCAGAAGGGTGCCTCTTCGAGTTCAGGAGCAGCGCCATACTGACCAGGAAGATCAGGCAGACCAGACGTTACATTCCACGGATCATTCTCCTCTGCCGTCTTGCCGCCCCATAGGGGAGCAACCTTGTCTGAGGAAAGAGTGGTGGATGTTTGTACCGCAGGCTGAGCGTTGTTGCTTTTAGGGGCAAGCGTCATTGCTGACATCTTGATCCTTGTGTTGGTACGACGCTCACCAGATTGCTTGTCAGTCCAAGCATCGGTGATCAATGAACCTTCAATGGTCAGGCCAACACCCTTGCGTGTGAAGTTAACCAACAACTCAGCATTGTTCAGCTTGTCAGCAGAAGAATTCATCGCAAAGAAGTTGAAGAGATCAGCTTGATTGCGACCGGTATTAACCGAGAGTGTTTGGTTACAGATCATCAGCCCATCGGGCGTTGTTCTGAATGCGCGGGTATCGTCTCGATCAATGTCTTTAACGCATCGACCGCATAGCGTGATCTCATTAATGATGGGGAACTGATCATCGACCGCAGTAACAAGGCCCCCGTGGAGCGAATACGTTCTGGATTCGAGATCAAACCGGAGCTTTGAGCGGTGGATGAAGACTCGGTCGTCTTTTTTGAAACGCGAGAACCTTTCACCTTGCTTGCCATAGATGTTGAGTTCGATTTGGGTTGGAGCTTTGTTGCCTACTGGAGGCAGGGCAACCATACACCGCATGGCAGTAGCGGTCTGGCTGATGAAAACTTCCCGAGGATCTTCGAGAAGTTGGGCGCAAACATTGGCCTTGTTCATTAGATGAGAAGCAGTGTGTTGGGCAGTTTAGTGTCATGCCTGGGACAAGATGTCAGTGCGTTTCCGCCCAGGTGAAACCGACCCGAGAGTCGCCCTCAAGATAGCATGCAACAGCAGCCTCCGCTTCTTCTTTCGTTTTAAAACAACCTATTGTTTTGGCATGAGAACTTCCTGTTCGAGGCGCGTACGCTTCCCACCATTTCCATTTACCTTTTGTTTTAAGTCTTACAAATTTACCTCCGTTATTTTGTCTGTTCTTTTTTGCAGTGACTTGTCTTAAGTTTTCAATTTTATTGTTACTTGGATTTCTGTCTATATGATCTATTTGCATACCATCTTCTAAATTATTCTCATGCCATAGCCAAATGATTCTATGCACGTACCATTGTTTACCGTTTACCTTGCATTGATAATAACCAAGTTTGTTTTTACATCCAACTTGATTTCCAACTTTTCTTCCTTTACCAGGTTGTTTCCAATATAGATAACCTTCGACATAATCAAAAAGATTTTTAGCTTCTTGCGTATCCATTAGTGTGTCTCCGCCCATGTAAATCCAACGCGTGCATCTCCTTCTATTGGACAGCGGAAACCAAAGAAGTCCTGCGCTTGCGGGAAGGCAAGCAAGGCTTGTTCTTGAATTGTTGCAGTCATGTGCGGAGGGCAGGACAGCTGCACCTCGTCATGGATCATGGCGTGCTGGATCCAGTCATGACCATGGATCAAACTTAAAGATTCCAGGTTGTTGTGCAGGTTGATAACCACTTGTTTCATGATGAGAGCACCAGCTGCTTGGAGTAAAACGTTCAGTGCCTTGAACTCAGAGCGGCACCAAAGGGCACGCCCATCCAAACCACGGAGATAACCACGATCACCCAAAGTCAATTCCAAATTCTGTTTTAACTTCTTGAGAGCTGGCACACCATTCATGAATGAATTAATTGCAGATTTTCCCATATGACGTAGAACGTCTGGATCTTTTTCATTCGGGTCGATAATGGTACCAGCCTTGACTGCACCACACCCGTACAACATTCCGTACAGCAAACGCTTACTGATATCCCTAGTCTCTACACCAAACTGTTCTTGGTTAAAGGTATGGATGTCAATAGATTCATCCGTCACCAGATCTGCATACTGACCGTTGTCCCAGATGGCAAGGTATCCAGCGAGGCAACGTAACTCAAGTGCTTTAGCGTCAACACCAATGAGGTTCCACCCGTCAGGAGCATGGAACAAACCTCGGCATTCTTTTCCATATGGGGAGTAAGCTGCAGGGACCTGACCCATATTTGGATTGCGGTGTGAGCAGCGCCCAGTAATGCAACCGTTAGTAATAACGTCGCCGTGGATAGAGCCAGTGTCATTGTTGAATAACCTGATCCAAGAGTTAGATCCATCTTTGATTTGACCTAAACGTTTTTTGACCAGCATGTATTCAGCCAATGGCTGCGCTTCTGGGTAGGGAAGCTTCTCTAATACCTCATCATTAAGGATTGGATTTCCTTTCTCAGTGACCTTCTCTGGAACCCATCCGTACTTTTGCCGGAGTCGATCAGCAATCTGGTCACGAGATCCTGGATTGAACTCTTCATAGCTAACTTTGGTGAAGGGTTGTCCTTTGACATAGCCACGCTTGCTGTTGTTGACCTTAGGAATAAATATTTCCTCGTGTTTGATGGGAGGAAAGATTTCCTTCAGGCGAGTTTCGATTTCTGATTTCTTTGTTCTAAGGTCATCCACAAGATCAAAGCATGCATCAAGATCAAAAGGAAAGCCTGCTCGAACTTGTCTGTTAATTGCCAAGGCAAAGTCATGCTCCAGCTTGAGCGCTGGTTCTGGATAGTTTTGTTTGACGATCTCATCCCAGAGTTTCTTGGTGACGTTAACGTCCTGGATGCAGTAGTCCAACATCTCCTGAGAAAACTCTGAGAAGTCTTTGAAGTCGATCTTGTGATCGGCCAACCGCCATCCCCAGGCCTTAAGCGATGAGGATCCACGCTGGTTCGACGGAACCTGCGGATATTGTTCGAGGTCGAGTTCATCGAGTCGTTCCTTAGGCCAGATGAGTCGTGTGCAAATGAGTGTGTCTACGATGCGTGCTTTGCAGGCAAATGAATGCAGCTTTTGCAGAACTGGAATGTCATAGAAGATTATGTTGTGGCCAATAAGAACATCAGCGGTTGCCAGATGAGCAAGAGCATCAGCAACGCGGTCAGGCCCATAAGCAGAAGTCTCTGCTCGTGTGATGTCATGGATGACCAGGCAGTGGAGTTTAGTCGCTTTGTCATAGAGGCCATCAGTCTCACAGTCAAAGATGAGCCAACGCTCACTTGCGGAACTGGGCTTCATCATGAACTTGGAGTTCTTCACTGGCGAGGTCATTGTCATTCTTGTTAATCCACGACAAGATCTGCTGTGCCCCAGCCCGATAAGGGTGAGAAAAGATCTTGCTCAGAGCTACCTCTGAATCTAATGGAATCAACAGAAATTTATTGGCTTGACTACAAGCAGTTACTGCATAAGGCCTACCTTCTTTCCAAGTAGAGATGACGTAAGACATAAAGAAACCAAGGACGGACAGATGTTATCCGATCCTTGGTTTATTGCAAGACCCTTCAGGTTGTCTTTTGATTTGATTTGCCGTATCCCACAAATCCTCCTTCCTTCTTCCGTTGAGAAAGAGCTTTGCTTGCATCAGTGCCAGCCCGCTGGGAGCCATGGACCAAGAGTGCAAATGACTTGTCACCAAGGCAGTGACTGTCATCGTGATCAATCTCGAGTCCTAGCTCTGCTGCCTGGTCCTCGGTGTAGACAACGTGTGCTACACGCTTGAACACGTCAGGGTATTTGGGGATGAGGTAGTCAAGTGTTCCACCAAACGATGCAGTGAGATAGAAGTTAGGTGGGATCAGATCCCGCAGGTTGTACCACATACCAAGTGACTTGGTGTAGGCGTAGAACTTCTGATCAGGTCTGCCCTGGGCCACCATGATCCAAGCCTTCATGTAGTTCTCAGTCCAGAAGTCACCAGACTCATGGATGCGAACAAGCTTCTTGGGTGGCTGCATCAACAGGGAAAGGTCGATCAGATCACGGAGCAGCATGGCTTGGTTGCCATTCATGTGGATGGTCTCACGGACCAGATCCCAGTTGTGCCAACGGGCTTCACGAACAGTAGGCCGTGTCTCTGCCATGGCAGCAAAGCAACGGTAGTCACGCTCTGCTTCCACGCCTGTGTACTGAGGCAGATCAGTAATGGATCCTGTGGTGCGATCAGCAAATGTCTTGCACACCCCAGCATGTGGGCATGCGTATCCAGCTGGCAAGTTAAAGATCAAACGGTTCTTGAGTTTGCCGTTACCAGTGGAGAACTTGAGGAGCTTCATGAGTTGAGTTGAATGATAAGTTGAACTTATGTATGAGTTTAGGGACATCCCAGGTCCGTATTCCTGATCGGGAATATCTCAGTGAGAGTTAAATGAATTGATTAATTCAATCATGTCATCATCTTTTGCGATTTGTGAAATTGCTACAAACGCAGTGTAAGCAGTCCAACCAGGGAAAATTAATCCCATAAAACCAAAGAAAAACAAAACAAAACGTCCCTTAAAACCCAATGTTTTAGCAAGAGTTTTACAAGAATCAGAAGAAGTCACGGCTGTGTAACCCAATGAACAACATCATATACATCAATGATCATATACTTTCCGTATCAATCGATACTAAAGCAATGACATTAGTGTATCGCGGTTGCAAATACAACCAAGAAGAGCAGGCCAAAAAGGATCGGGCCTGGTGGAACTTAGCCCACCGCCCTTGGAACGTGCTGGTGTACCGTAACATCTGCTACTTTCCCTTTGTTACTGGAGGTCAAATCAAATGAACAAAGCACTGATTGTTTACCTGGTGGGTCAGAAGAAAGACAAAGCACGCAAGGATGTGGAGTCCAAGCGTGCTGTTAAGGAGTTAAAAAAAGAGACTGCCGCGACCTTCTGATCGCCACTTCTCTAGTTCATCAGTCTTCTGCAAAGGCTGCTTCTCCGATGACGGGGAACTCTTTGCAGAAGATTGTTTTAATGGCTTCTGCGATTTCTCTGTGTTCGAGTTGGGTTCCTGAGTCACAGCGGAGTTGGAGGTAGTGGATCCACGAACGGAGTGTACCGTTCATGTAAAGGCGTGTCGGTGTCGCAAGAGGCAGAACAAAGCGTGCTGACTCCTTGGCAACACCCTCACTGACCATCTCGTTGTAGAGATGCTTGGAGTCTTCCAGAATGGTAGACATGCGGCGATAAAAGCTAGTCAGCTTCTCACCACCAAGACGTTCCTTTAGATCGTCATTGGAGTTCTGTCTGTTCTTGCGGTCCTGACTACGGAGGTGAGGCAGGATAATACCACCCATCTCAGCTGCGCTTGCGTAGCGCTGACTGAATTCCTGGAATGAGAAGGACCGATGCCGAAGAATCTGGGGTGAGATTGCACGTGTGGTTTCAATCTCTACACACATGTTGGCCATCTCAAAAGGTGACCAGTGCTTGTGCTTGATTAGATACTTCAACAATCGTGGTGCAGTATCCATGTTGTCTTGATTAGCAGGGGCAGAGACCCGTGCCATCTTGACAATCATCTCTTCTGCATTGGGCGTGAGCCAGGTTAGTTCAACGTTCATAGTCGTCCTCGAGACGTTCGATGTCTTCCTCTGAGATGATTTCACCACACTGAACTTCGACAATACGAATGTCTTGGTCCCGTGCAGTGAGCCTGTGTACTGCGTACTTTGGAATGTAGAGGTGAGTGCCTTCGTTAACTAACTGAACGCGACCATCACATTCAAATAATCCTTCACCAGTTACTACGATCCAGTGTTCAGATCTGTGTTGATGGCGTTGGAGACTGAGGCGATGGCCTTTCTTGACGTGGAGTTCTTTAACGAGGTAGCCACGGAAGAGTGCAGTTTGGTCTGGGGTTAGTGTGTCGTACCAACCCCAGGGCTTCTCAACTCTCATTCCACTTCGAATCCATAACCCTCCGATTGTAACTTCTCGAGTTGATCAGCAGGACAGATACGCATCTGTGCATGTTCAGTAGGAGTCTGTAGATGATCCCATCTGATCATGAGGAACTTCTGTTTGGCACCTGACTTGTTGGGCTTAAGCTTGAGACCAACCACAGTGCCATAGCGCTGAGACCTGTACTGCTGGATCCGATCACGAACTTCATTGCGTACAGCAAAGATGCCGTGTGCTTTGGGACGTTCTGCTACGCGATCACCAATGGTGTAGGTGTACTGACGTTTGGTGCTCATTTGGGTTTCCAGAGTTGAAAGTGATTGCAGTCATACGACTCGGCTGTGTCGTACTCAGGGAAATCGAATGCGCAGTAACAACCATCCTTGTTGTGTTGGCAGTCACTGCATTTGTTGAGTGCTTTGAAGTCCACCCCAGATGGGGGTGGTTCTACTCCAGATGGGAGTGGCTTACCTCCAAGTAACTTGTGTAGTTGCGAAACAAGATAGAGGTTACTCTTGGCTTCCTCATAGAAATCTGCAGTGACTTCATAAGTTGTAACTCGGAAGCCGCAGTGTTCACATTTCTTGCGTCGCCTTGTAGCAAAATCAGTTTTCCTGGATTCAATAACTCTGAGTCCAGGTTGTTTGCATTGAGGACAATCAGGAAGAATAGTCTTCTGAAAAGCCATCAGTCGGGATCGATTGAGCTTGGTGAGTTATCAGTACGTTGTTCTTCTTCCTCTGCACGCATCTTGGCAGGACCAGGCAGCTTATCTAACTGAAGTGCATCAAGGATGTGGACCGTAGCCTCAGCACCTTTAATGCGCAGCATGTCAGGAATAATTTGCCTGGGGTTCTCAATGTAATAGTCAGTTAAATAGAGTTCAGCTATGCGGAATAAAGTATCGGATGGAAGTTCATCAACGATGTTGGCCACGCATGCATCAAGTACAGCAGGCCAGGTGTGACGAGGTACAGCTTCCATGATCTTGAGAGCAAGCTCAGGATCGTATTGCTGTTCATCTGTTACTTCAACAGTAGACTCGTCTGTCTCAGGTTGAGATTGTTCGTTGAGTTTCATAGAGAAGAGCCCCCGCTTGCGCAGGGGCTTGAACATTCCGCGTGAATATTAAGCGGGTTGGGCAGCAGTGTCCACCACTTCTTCTAGAAGTCCTGAATCTTTTAAGCGATCCAGCATTCCGCACATGATGGTGGCATGGGCGTGCGTCTGTTCCATGAACATGCGTGCCCGTTCTGCGGACATGGTATGGACACGTCCTGTGGGTTCCACATACTTCCAGCTGCCATCAGGCTGGGGATCACCCTGGAGGGCAAGACGCTCTGAGTTTCGAACGTACCGCAACTCGACGTTGTGATAGTCCTTAAGGCCGTCAGCCGCTGTCCAGGTTGCTCCAATGTTGTACCGTTGCTCATCATCAGAATAAGCGTGGAACTCTGGGATGAGATGGCGAATTGCAGAAAGGAATTCCATTGAAATGAATTGAGTGTAGGTTGGCAGTTGGGACTTACACCATAAGGATGCCCAAAATCAAGACAAACGAATACCCATTTTCTTAAGAGCCTTATTTATTTCAATAAAAGCTTTGGCTCCAACACCGTATGTACAAACAAGACGATCACTACCTAAATCAATTAGATCTTGTATTGTGTTTACATCGCTACGCCACAAAGGCCTAAGTAATATATAAGGAAGATCAAGAGCGGTAATTGAAACTTTATCAAAAGCATTATTGTTCTTTTCTAGTACTCGGAGAGCATCGTAATAATCTTTTTTACGACGCTTGATTAAAGACATGTTCGATTCAATACGTACAATTAACTTTGCAACTCTTGCTGGACTAATATTAAATTCTTTAGCAAGAGAAACAAAAGAAGTTTGCTGTTTGTATTTACGGTAAAGAAGTATACGTTCAGAACGATTCAACTTAGCCTGTTTGTTACCTGGTTGAAAAGGATCCAGAGTACTTGTAAGTGTTGGCATTGGTTTAAGTTAAATGAATTGGTAGCCGACCCCGGATTCGAACCGGGACTTGGCGGAGTTTAAATCCGCTGCCTCTGCCAATTGGGCTAGTCGGCCTTACGCGCTTTGTATTTACGCATGTTACGTCCTCTGTAATGCACTGTCTGCGCATGACAGTTTGGACAAACAATACGCAAGTTACTAAGCTCATTGTTGGTGTTATCACCATCAATGTGGTCTAACTCTAATGGAGCAGG
>Ga0070751_1002165_pt1 | contig 11319 bp, 18 predicted proteins | sample VirMetDEL_Aug_28_FD_78514 | JGI IMG/M metagenome (GOLD analysis project Ga0070751, IMG submission 78514) | Aqueous microbial communities from the Delaware River and Bay under freshwater to marine salinity gradient to study organic matter... | ecosystem: Environmental > Aquatic > Marine > Coastal...
GAATTAGATATAATATATTGGGAATATATTGCAATGGGAAGTTACGCAAAAGGATATAAATTTAAATGGAATGATGAAAAATACGTAAACTATCAAAAGGAAAAAACAATAGATTACGTACACCAACTACAAAACCTTTACTTTGCATTAACAGGAGAAGAACTAACAATAAAAGAGTAATTAAAAAATAATGGATATATTTACAGAAAAAGATTACAAAGGAGAGTTCAACCTTAACTTAATGGAAAGAAACCATATAATAAAAATATCTAAATTAGTCAAACACAAAAGAAATACAACAGCTTTAATATTAGGAATAACAGAAAGAACCTTATATAATAAATTAGCTCAACATAATATAGAGAATGAATGTTCTAATTAACATAACAAGCTACGATAGAAAAGAAATGCTAGAGGAAACATTATCTCAATTAAAGGGATATGATGTTGTAGTATGGGATGATAATAGCAACTTTAGATTAACTGGAGATTTTTATTTTTATCAGTTTAGCAAAAACTACGGAAAGAAAAACGCTTGGAGAAAGTTTCAAAGAATATTTAACTTTATATTAAATGAATACGATTACGATTATTATATATTTATTCCCGATGATGTTGTGTTATGTAAAGACTTTGTAAAAAAATCAATAGAATTATACGAATCAATTTTGGATAATAGCAAGATTTGTTTATCTTTGTTGAGTGATGATAGAATTAAAGCCCCTTGTTGGACTAATCTACAACCAAAAATAAAGGGAGATGTTATATTATCACAATGGAATGACTTATGTTTTATAGCTGAAAGAAAGTTTTTTGAAGAAGTAAACATAAGATATATAAACCCAGATAGATGGGAAGGAGAAAAAAGATTAGGTAGTGGAGTAGGGGGGCAGATAAGTAGAAATTTATTAAGTAAAGGATATAATATGTACCACGCAAAAGACACACTTTGTGAACATCGCAAAGGTCATATTTCAAAGATGAACAACTATGCAGGTTTACGTAATTAACTTAAAGCACAGAAAGGATAGACTACAACATATTACAAAAGAATGTAATAAGGTTAAGTTAGATTTTAAATTATTTGAAGCAATAAACGGTAGGGAGAAATACCCAAATGTAGAAGGCAAGATAATGAAAGGTGCTTTAGGGTGTTATGAAAGTCATTTAGAAGTATTAAAACTAGCATTACAAGGAGAGGGACACGCTTTAATATTAGAAGATGATTGTGTATTTGGAGATAACTTTTGGGAAAACTTTACTAAGAGATTATGCGAACTACCAAAAGACTGGGATTTATTTTTTCTTGGTGGTTCTTTATTATGGGATAACACTATAAAAGACTATTCAGACCATTTAAAGATAGCTAATAATGTTTTATGCACACAATCTTATTTAGTAAATATTAACTCAATAGAGAAGCTAATAAAGCATTTAGAAAAAAGAGCCTACAAAGTAGATGTTCTTTATACAGAATTTCAAAAAGAAAATAATTGTTTTATATCATACCCAGAATTAACTTGGCAAAAAGCAGGGTATAGCGATTTAGTACAAATGGAAACTGATAACCAACATTTAAGATATGGTAAGTTGTAATTACGTAGGTAGGTTAGGTAATCAAATGTTTCAAGAGGCAGCCACAATAGGTTATGCTTTAAAACATAATATGCCTTATGAATTTAATTTACAAGGATTACCAATATATAAAGAGCCTTGTTTTGAGTATAGAGAAATTCCATATATGGAAAACCTTTGTTTAAGTGGTTACTTTCAAAGTGAAAAATATTTTAGCCATTGCAAAGAAGAAATAATAAAACACTTTACAAAGGATTGGAATAGAGAACAAATAAATAAAATTAGTATTCACGTAAGGCGTGGGGATTATTGTAATATAGAATGTCATCCAGTAGTTACTTTAGAGTATATTAAAAAAGCAGTTAAGTATTTTAAAGACTTAGGGTATAATGATTTTATAGTATTCACAGATGATAAACAATGGTGTAGTGAGAATTTACCTTTTGAAATATCAAACGGAAACGAAAGAGAAGATTTAGAATTAATGAGCCGTTGCGAACACAACATAATTAGTAATTCATCATTCAGTTGGTGGGGTGCTTGGTTAAATCCAACCCCTAATAAAATAGTAATAGCACCAGATAAGTGGTTTGCAGGAAGTAAAGAAAATGTTAATGTATCAGATTTATATTGTAAAGGATGGGTGGTTTTATAAATGAGCATATTATAAATATAAAAGGTGGTGGTTATTACTGGAAGCCTAAAAAGGACTGTGTTATTAAGAATAATAAAAAGACCTATTTATTTAGAGGGTATTGTGGTTATGTTTGTTTTAATAACTATAAAGTAGGTAAGGCTTATGAAACATATAAAGAAATACCAAAGGATGAGGTTAGTTTAAAGTTTTATAATTACTTCAACTCTAAAGAATATGAAATAATAAAAAAGAATTCTACTGGAGTAGCCACTGGTGTTTTTGGGTTTGAAAGATGGTTGGTAGAAAATGGCTGGGAAATAGGTAGTATAGGTTTTTTAAATGCTATGAACCCTTGTTTTAATATATTTGGAGATTCTTACTATAAAAAAAAAGATAAGATAATTATTAAGGGGGTTAAAAATATTTGTAGATATGATAGGTTTTACACAAAAAATGATAAGTTTGTTATAATACAATTTGGTGTTAATAATCATAATTTTTGTGTTAGTGTAGATAATGGTAGTACTTATATGTCTATGCCTATTACTGAAAAAGATTATGTTAAGTGCCTAAATAACGAATTAAATAAAATATGAATGTAGGAATATTAATAATAGCCACAGCAAGTTATACAAAGTTTGTACCAGCTTTAGAGGCTTCTATTAAGAAATATTTTTTAGTTAATCATAATGTTTTTATACATTATTTTTCTGATAAGATGATGGGATTTTATATGAAGCACGAGCCTTTTCCTTATCCTACGTTAATGAGATACCACCAATTCATAAAACAAAAAGATGTATTATCTAAAATGGATTACTTATTTTATTTAGATGCAGATATGTTAGTAGTTGGAGAAGTAGGAGATGAAATACTAGGAGATGGACTAACAGCAATAACACATCCATATTCAGAAAGCAGAAGCAAAAAAAATACTTACGAATTAAACGAAAAGTCAACAGCATATTTAGAAGATACTAATTTAATAAACCCTTATTGTTGTGGTGGTTTTCAAGGTGGTACAAGTGAGGCTTATTTAAAGATGTCAGAAGAAATAGCAAGCAGAGTAGATAAAGATAATAATAACGGAATAGTAGCAAGATGGCACGATGAAACACACTACAATAAATACTTAACAGAAGTAAGACCAAGTATTATATTAGGTAGAGATTATTGCACACCAGAGAAAGAGCAAAACGAGAATAGCAAAATATTAGCGCTTGATAAGAACCATAAACAAATAAGGGAATGATTAGCGTATTACTAGCAACAAGAAACCCTAACCCAACCTATTTTAAAGAGGCTGTTTTATCTGTATTAAATCAGACTTATAAAGATATAGAATTATTAATAGGCTTTAATGATTGTGAGATAATAATACCTAAAATAGAAGATTCTAGGATAAGGATATTTAAGTATAAAGAAGCAGGAAAGGGTAGAACATTAAACAAGTTATTAAAAGAAGCTAAAGGAGATTACATAGCTATCCAAGATGATGATGATATATGGATGTTAAATAAGTTAGAAATTCAATTACCTTATTTAGATGATTCAGATGTTGTTGGAAGTATGATAGAATATATTAATGAAGATGGAGAAGATTTAGGGATGCCAAAATTATTTATAAGCAATAATGATATAGTTGAAAAATCAAACAGAGGGATAAACCAAATAGCTAATACATCAGCTTTAATACGTAGAGAAGTATTAAATGGTTGGAATGAAGAAATAGATGGGATAGAAGATTTTGATTTATGGTTGTCATTAATGAAAAAAAATTGTACATTTATAAATGTTACTAATATATTGGTTCACCACAGAATACACGATAAAAGCAACTTTAATACAAAGACACACGATATAAAAGGATTACTAAAAAAGTATGGACTATAACGATATAAGAGTAAAACATTTAACAGAAAAAAGTAAAGATAGTGAGGCTTTTATTTATCCTCATTACATATTTAGTATTGAAAATTCGGTACATTTTAAAACATTAGTAAGTGGAGATTATAAAGACTACAACGAGCTTGTTAAAAACCAACCAGAGCATAGCGAAAAAATATATAAAGAATTACAAGAGGAATTTAGCTTATCAAAAATGCAACCAATCCAACTTGAGTGGAACGGAGAAATACAAAAATACCTTATTAACGATGGCTGCCATAGGATAGCCTTATTAAAATATAACGGAATAGATTTAAAAGATTGTTATTATGAAATTAGAGATTGAAAACGAACTAAAAAAAACAGTAGGTAAATACCACTACAACGGATGGAACAATAGAACAAATTATGGTTATCATTCTTACGATATTGGCGAGATACATATACAAGGGCAAAGAAACCCGAAGCAAAGACTTGATGAGATTAAAAAGTTTGTTGACTTTAAAGACAAAAGAGTATTAGACTTAGGATGTAATGTTGGTGCTATGTTACATCATTTACCAGAAATTAAATTAGGCGTTGGAATAGATTACGATGCAACTTGTATAGAGGCTGCAAATAATATAAGCGACATATTAGGGTTAAGAAATTTATCTTTTATCACATTAGACTTTGATAAGGAAAATTTTGAGATAACAAATGCTTATGATATTATATTTATATTAAGTATAGGAAGTTGGGTAAAGAATTGGAGAGAAATATATCAAAAGTGTTTAGATACTGGAGCAACTATAATATTAGAAACTAATAACGATGTAGAGGGTAAACCACAGTTAGAGTTTTTTAAAGATTGTAAAGTTGAATGTATTATAAACCACTCTAAAGATGATTGCACTAAAAATAACGGGCGTAAAACATATTTAATAAATGGATAAAATAAGTTTTAATATAGCCTCATTATCTGAAAGAGAAAGTAACTTAGTAAAAACTATTGATTCTATAATAGACCAAGTAGATGTAGTTAATTTATGCTTAAATAGCTATGAAGCTAATCCATACCCACACGAAAAAGTAAACGTAGTTTTTTCAGATAACCGTTATGGAGATGCTGGAAAATTTATGTTTTTAGAAGATTTTAAAGGGTATTATTTTACTGGGGATGATGATTTGATTTACCCACCAACATACGTTTATGATATGATTAAAGAAATAGATGATTGTTTTATAGTAACACACCACGCTAGAAGTTTTGATAAGTTTCCTATTAAATCTTACTATAAATCTCCAGCAATAAAACATAGGTGTTTAGGAGAAGAAAAAGAATTAAGAAATGTTCAATTTGGTGGAACAGGGGTAATGGGATTTCATACAGATTATTTTAAACCAAGTTTCGATATATTCAAAAGAGCAAATATGGCTGATATTTGGATAGGAATAGAAGCTCATAAACAAAATAAAATGATTTTAGCCTTACCACATTCAGAAGATTATTTTAAATACCAGCACGTTCCTAACACGATATATGAAGTAGAAGCTAATAATTGTGATTATCAAACAGAAATAGTAAATAAATATTTCAATAGTTAAATAAATTTTTATTATATTTGCAGTTAATCGTATAAAGTTATACGACACTATATAGATTTAATGGGTTTCTTCCAAAGAATTTTTAACATCAATCAAGGGTCTGAACAAAGAACACAGGCTCAAGATGATTTTGAGTCTGGCAAGTGGTACGATGCCTTTTTAGGTACTAATACAGCATCAGGTGTAAGGATAACAAAAGAGAACTCAATGGCTTTGAGTGGTGTTTATGCTGCTGTTACAGTTTATGCCAATGCAATATCATCTTTACCAATCCACATTATAAGAGAAAGTGGCAACACTAAAATAAAAGATAAATCACATCCTATTTATAAGCTGTTAGCAATGCAGCCTAATCAATTAATGACTTCATTTGTATGGAGGCAAATAATTATTCCTCATATACTTTTATGGGGTAATGCTTATTGTTTAATAGATTTTAAGAAAGGTGGTAATTATCGCCCTATATCTATTATGCCAATACACCCAAATAATATAGCAAAGGTTGAGATAGAAAAGGGGGTTTTAATGTACTACATTTTATTAGATGATGGCACAAAGATAAAAGCAGACCAATACCAAATGCTACACTTTAGAGGTAAAGGGAATAATGTAATAGGGCAAAGTGTAATAGACCACGCAAAAGATAACTTAGGTTCAGCAAAAGCCACAGAAGTATTTGGAGCATCATTCTTTAAGAACGGAGCAAACACAAACGGAGTATTAAGCACAGACCAAGTATTAAATGAGAAGTCATTTGAAAGATTATCTAAATCTTGGAATAAAAGACACGCAGGCTCAGAAAACAACCATAACACAGCAATATTAGAGGCGGGTTTAAAGTATCAGCAAATATCTATCCCCCCAGATTCAGCACAATTCTTAGAAACTAAAAGATTTTCTATTGAGGATATAGCAAGATGGTTTACATTACCACCACATATGATTGCAGACTTATCACACGCAACTTTCACTAATATAGATGCACAAGATTTAAACTTAGTAAAACATTCTATACTTCCATTAGTAACAAACATAGAACAAGAATTACATAGAAAACTATTTAGAGAACAAGAGAAATCAGAAGTTTATCCACAGTTTAATATGGAAGGACTTTTAAGGGGAGATATTAAAACAAGATACGAAGCACATAAGGTAGGAATACAAAACGGATTTTTAAGTGCTAATGATGTAAGAAAATTAGAAAATATGAATCCATATAAGGGTGGAGATACTTATTGGATGCAAACAAACACAGCTCCAATAGATGAAAAAGGCTCAAATCAAGCCGCAATAACTAAAAAAGATGAAAACACAGATAAAGAAACAATACAGAACACTTAACTTTGAGAGAGGAGAAGTAAACGAAGATGATAGAACGGTTGAATTGTCGTTCAGTTCAGAATTACCAGTAATGAGATACTTTGGTAATGAGATATTAGACCACAACCCTAAGAGCGTTGATTTGTCAAGATTGAATAATTCAGCAGCAGTATTAGAAGACCATAAAGGAGGGCAGATAGGAGTTGTTTTAGGCGCTAAGATAGAAAATGGTAGGGGAATGGCTAAAATTAAATTCTCACAAAGCCAAAGAGGACAAGAAATATATCAAGATGTTTTAGATGGTATAAGAAAGAATGTATCATTTGGGTATGAATTAAGAAACCTAACATTAGAAGAAGAAAAAGAAGGAGAAGCACCAACTTATAGAAGTACTGATTGGTCGCCTTATGAAATTTCTATTGTAGGAGTTCCAGCAGACCCAACAGTTGGAATAGGTCGTTCTAGTGATGAAGTAGTAGAATGTGAAGTACCAGAAAATTTTAGAGATTTAACAGTTAACGAAACAATATTGGAAGAAAAAGAAGAAACACCAAATAAAATTCCAAATTATCGAGAAAAAATACTAACTTTGAGAAAGATAAGTTTGAGACAACAAACTAAATAAATCGCTAGGTGGAGAAGCCTAGTACAATTATTTTATTAATGAGGTAAAGATGCCTCACACAAAAATTTAGATAATGAGTAAATATGATGTAAAAAAACTAAAAGACGAAAGAGGTCAGATAGTTGATGAAATGACATCCATAGCCGACAGAAACAGAGATAAGGCAGAATGGAACGCAGACGATTTAGTGAAATTTGATGAGTTAGCAGCACGAGATACTAACTTAGAAAAAAACATTAGACGTTTTGAAACTTTAAATGAGAAAGAATCTCAAGATGAAGAAAGAAACTTAGAGGTAGCTGAAAGAAGCCAAAAAGATATTGAGCAAGTATTAGGAGACCAAAAAAGAGAAGTAGAAGTTTATGACCGATATTTGAGAGATGCTTTAACAAATGAAGATAAGCAATTTATCAGAGCGCAAACAGTTACAACAACTGGTGGTGGTTATTTTATTCCAACTTCTTTAGCTTCTGAATACATTAAGTCTTTACAAGATTTCGGAGGGGTTAGAAGTGTTGCAAGAATTATACCAACAGCAACAGGGAATAACTTAGACTTTCCAACAAGTGATGATACAAGTAATTCAGCTTCTTTATTGTCTATTAATACTGGAGCAAGTGAATCAGCATTTACTTTAGGAACTAAACAAATGAATGCTTACAAGTACACAACTGGTAAGATTATTGTTCCTAACGAGTTAATTCAAGATTCTAGCTTTAATATTGAGCAATATGTAAGAGAATTGTTTGTTGAGAGAATGGCAAGAGGTACTAATACAGCTTATACAACTGGTACAGGTTCTGCTCAACCAGAAGGAGTAGTAACAGGTTCTAGCTTTGGTAAATTATCAGCAGCAAGTACAACAACTACTTTCTTAGAATTGTTAGACCTTAAACATTCAGTTGACCCAGCTTACAGAATGAATGGTTCTTGGATGTTTAACGACAACACTTTAAATAAATTAAAGCAAGTAGCTTTAGCAAGTGCTAATCAATCATTATGGCAACCAGGAGTTGTAGGTGGAGCGCCTTCAACTATTGATGGTGACCCATACACAGTTAATCAAGATATGGCAACTATGGCTGATTATACTAAATCTGTTCTTTATGGAGACTTTAAGAAATTCTACATTAGAGATGTAATGGATTTATCAATTAGACGTTCAGATGAAATTAATATGACTGCTGACCAAGTAGTATTTGTTGGATTCTTACGTACTGATTCTGGTTTAATGGACACTTCAGCTGTTAAACATATGCTACAAATTGTAACATAATAAATAAGTAACTTAACTTTAAGGGGTGGTGTCTATCACCACCCCTTTTTAATTTAAAGATATGAAAACAAAAAGAGTAGAAATGATTTGGGCTATGGTTTATGAAGATAAACCGTTACTTCCAACAAATGAGTATGATTTAGAAGAAGGATTAGCCAATAGATTAATTGCTAATGGAACTTGTAAGGAAGCAACAGAGCCACAAGAGGTGACAGACTTAAAAGAGCAGGTATCTAACCTTAAAATAAAGGTAGAGGAATTATCAGAAGAAAACAGCAACTTGAAAAAGGAACTTAAAAAGTTTAATAAGAAAAAATGAGTTATCAAATCACATCAGAACCAGCAGTAGAACCAGTAACGGTTGCAGAAGCAAGAGCGCATTTAAGATATGAGGGCGAATCTTACGATGATACTTACATAACAAGTATTATAAAAACGGCTAGGAGAATATGTGAGAATTACTGCAATAGAGTATTTATTACTCAAACGTGGAGGCAAAATGAGAACTCTTTTGGAGAAAAAATAGAATTAAAAGTATCTCCAGTACAAAGTGTAACAAGTGTAAAATACTATGATAGTTCTGAAACACAGCAAACATTATCTACTTCTAACTACCAAGTAGATTTATTAGATGATGTAAGTACTATTTACGAGGGTGTAAGCGCAGGATTTCCAACAACATCTACAAGCACTATTAATCCTATTGAGATTATTTATATATGTGGATATGGGGATGCCTCAACAGATATACCAGAGGATATAATACACGCTGTTAAATTAATGATTTCTCATTTATATGAGAATAGAGAAGGTGTTAATGTAAGTATGACAAACGCATCACAGATACCTTTACCAGATAATGTAAAACAGTTATTAGGATTTTATAGAGTAAAACATTTTGGCTAAGATATTAGTATTATTACCGATTTGGAAAAGAGAAAAGATAACTCTAATTTGTTTAGATAATCTAAAGAAGTTACAAAAGAGTTACGATATAGACGTTCTTTGTATAGTTAGTGAGCAATGGGCTAAAGTTGCTGCATTTGATAGGGGGTTTAAATATGTAAATGCTCCTAATGATTGTCTAGGAACTAAAATGAATATAGGAATAAGAGAAGCTGTTAAATATCCTTTTGACTATTTGATGAATTTAGGAGATGATGATATAATAACAGAAAGACTATTAAAAACTTATGAGCCTTATATGGAAAATGAAACTCCAATATTAGGAATAAGTAAAGTAACATTTTTAGATTCAGTAAGTAAAGAGGCTAAGAATTTTGATTATAAGATATTAATAGGAGCAGGAAGATGTATTAAAAGGGATATATTAGAAAGAGAATTAGAGAAAGGAGATATTTACGATAAGATTCAAGTAGGTTTAGATAATAACAGTATGAAGAAGTTTGAGAAGTATGTAGCTCATATAATAGATGTAGGCTTTGGATGTTTAATAGATATTAAAAGCGATGTTAACATTTGGGATTACAAGATATTATCAGGGGATGAGGTAACATTTGAAGAAGCAGTAAAAGAATTAGAAACAAAGCAAATAGATTCAATAGTTGATTTATGAAAAGTGGACGTTTAGATAAGAGAATAAACATAGAGGTAAAGTCAGAAGTTATAGGTGCTTCGGGTTTTAGGTCTTTGAGTTGGACTGTTCATAAAGCTTGTTGGGCTAGTTTTGTACATAAGACTGGAGGTGAAAATACAGATGATAAAAACCGTACTACATCAAGGATAGTAGAATTTAAAACAAGATGGTTTTCTACTGTAACAAATCAAATGAGAGTTTATTACAATGGAGATTATTATAAAATAGAGGACATAAAAGAAATACAAAGACAACAAGGAATGATTTTAATGTGTTCTAAATTACAGCAAACGTAATGGATGGGTTAAGCATAAAATTAGAAAATGGAGCTAAATTAGACCGTTTACTTTTAAAAGTAGAAAGGCAAAGTATAGCTAGTAGGCTTGTTAATTCATCATTAAAGAAAGGTGCTACCACCGTATCAAAAGAAATAAAGACAAAACTACCAAAAGATAAGGGAGAATTAAAAAGGTCTTTAAAAACTAAGCTAATGAAAAATAGCGATAGAAAAACATTTATGGCTGGTGTTTTCTTTAAATTTTCAAGAACTAAGGGGCAAAATGATGGAGAAGGTGCTTGGTATCATCATTTAGCTTTATTATCACATAAGACAAGGGGAGATGGATTTGTTAGAAATACAAACCCAGTACCAAGAGTAGTTAAGAAGTCAGAGCCAGCGGTAAGAAGAAGGATAGGCGAATCTTTAGCAGAAAAAATAGCCAGTCAAATACAAAAACAAATAGATAGTATATGATAGGAAAAGCAATATATAATTTACTTTCAAACGATGCAACTGTAAGTGGGTATGTATCTAA
>Ga0070751_1002167_pt1 | contig 11318 bp, 5 predicted proteins | sample VirMetDEL_Aug_28_FD_78514 | JGI IMG/M metagenome (GOLD analysis project Ga0070751, IMG submission 78514) | Aqueous microbial communities from the Delaware River and Bay under freshwater to marine salinity gradient to study organic matter... | ecosystem: Environmental > Aquatic > Marine > Coastal ...
CTTGGGGTAATGCACCAGAAGACTTCGCTGATGATGATTTAGCACTAGAATATTCGACTAATAATAGTTCTTGGTCTACTTTACGTACTATAACGCCCGGGGAACTCTTAAATTCGAATTGGACTTTAATATCAATACCCTATACTAGCATTCCTTCTGGTGCAAAGAATTATGATGGTGTATATTTAAGATTTAGACAAACTAATTGGTATACACCATCATCTTCAATAGATGATACTTGGGCATTTACTTCTATATTATTTGCACCAAAAGTTACGTCAGAGACAGATACGGGAAGCTCTACTACATCAGTTAATAGTCCTTTGTCAGTATTTAATTTAAATAATCCATCCACAATTGTTATCCCAACTGTTCAATCAAATACAATAATAACAACACCTGCAAATGTCACTTCTATGCCCACTAGCACAGAAGTACCATCATATACTCCGATCGTAGTTTTTGGTACCAACGGATTTGCAGGAACAAATAATAGATATGCAAAAACCGCTACAAAAGTGTTTTTAACTTATGTCAATTCACTATATTTCTATGTTTCTAAAGGTGGAACTTGGGGTAATGCACCAGAAGACTTCGCTGATGATGATTTAGCACTAGAATATTCAGTTAATAATAGTTCTTGGAATAATATACGTACTATAACGCCTGGAGAACTTCCAGATTCAAATTGGACTTTAATATCAATACCCTATACTAGCATTCCTTCTGGTGCACTCAGTTATGCTGGTGTATATCTAAGATTTAGACAAACTAATTGGTATACACCATCATCTTCAATAGATGATACTTGGGCATTTACTTCTATAACATACAACACAAGGGTTCCTGTTCTTCCAGGATCTAATGATGACTCAGTTCACACTTCATTTTCAGTTTTTGATTTAAATTTATCAACATCAATTTCTCTTGGATCGCAGGCAGTACTAACAACACCTGGCAGTGTTTCTTCTATGAATACTGCTAGCGTCTATGAGATATACACAACTACCCCAATAGTAGTTTTTGGTACTACTGGAGTTCAAAATGGTACGAGAACAGCGCAAACAACTACAAAAGTATTCTTAAATGGTTATAATAAGTTAAAGTTTTATGTTAATAGGGGTGGAGGATGGGGAGATACTCCATATGACTCAGTGTATCTCCAATCTTCGGTTAATGGATCATCTTGGACTACATTGTATACTATATCTACTAATGGTGACACAACTACTACATCAGAAGTCTGGAGCAATCAATGGAAAGAGATAATTGTTGATATTCCACATGATCCCAATCGATCTCTAAATGGAGTATACTTGAGACTATATCAATCTCCTGTAAATAGTAGTTCCGTTTTAGATACCTGGGCATTTACTTCAATTATTCCTATTGTTGAAGAAGATGATCGAATTTCCGATCCTAGACCAACCGCAGGAACTGTACTTGATTTAACTAATTCAGATTCAGTTACTTTATATTCTAATTCAACTAGAACAAATGCAGAAATAACTACTCCAAGTGATGTTACATCTATGAATACTTTGAGTACTACAATAACAACAACGACTAAAATAGGTGTATTTGGAAGAAATACTTATCCAGGGTGGTATGGTGCTAATAGAATCATTCAAACAGCATCCAGGGTATTTCTTGCCCCATTTGGAACAGTTAGATTTTATGCTAACAGAGGTGGGGGATGGGGAGAAACTCCATTCGATGATTTGGTTCTTCAATATTCGAGAGATAATGTTAATTGGTTTACCCTTGCTACAGCATCATACGCTTCTCTTACAAGTAATGTATGGACTTTAATTCAAGGATCTATACCATCTGGTGCCCAATCATATGAAGGAGTATATTTAAGATTTTATCAATCACCACACAGTAGTACATCTACTATTAATACTTGGGCATTCACTTCAGTAACGGCATATTCTTTTACTAGTATCACTGATGATACTTCAACAGATGCTACTTTCTATCCTGTTTTTGATTCAAATACAGATTCTACTGCGGAATTAAATATTTCATCTTCAAAACTTACATATAATCCATCTTCTGGAAGATTAACTTCGACAGAAGTTTATGATTCAAAAGGTGAATTAAGAAAAATCCCTTTAAATAGTAAAAGCACTGCGTATACATTAGTTGCTTCTGATGCTGGAAAAGTAATATCTACATCTAGTGATATTACACTTGGCACTTCAACTTTTAGTACTGGAGATGCTGTTACAATTTATAATACTTCTTCAGGAGCTCTCAGCATTATTGCATCATCAGTTACCTTGAGATATGCTGGAACTACTCAAACTGGAACGAGGACATTGATATCTTATGGATTATGTACTATACTTTGTGTTGGAACTAACTCATATGTAATTTCTGGAAATATATCATGACAATACAACAAATCTTATTGGGTGGATCTGGTGTTAATTTTATTATTCCTCAAGTAGATACTTTTTATTTTGGAAGTAGTCTTAGTGATGACAATTATGTATTTGCAGATGCTACTTCTGGTTTTTTAGAGTTTAAAGGATCTTTTATTGGATCACAAAACACACCATCAGATACTATGTTTGCATGGATGCATTTTATTGATAATTGTCCACCATCTGCAACTAAACTTGAATTTTATGATTCTGTAGTAGATTCTGTTAATCCTGTAGCATCTACAACCAGTGCAGCAACTGCTACAAGCGTAAGCCGTTCGCTTAGAAATGGAACTACATACAGTGCATTAGGATGGAAAGTTTATTTGGGTTGTGTAAATTCTACCGCATGGACAACTTTTACAAGTGCCGGTGGAAAAACGGGGGGAGCCTTTAATAATACCACAGATGCAAATTATGTTAGATATGTTGGGTATGGTGTCGATAATAGTGGCGGTTGTGTCTGCAATTATGCCAATATTTATTGGCTTTTGAGACCACATATTGGCAATAGTAATTGGGGTGGCGGAACTACACAAACTTGTGCAAATACTTCTAGAGTAATGAAATATCGAATTTATTATTAATTTTTTCAAATGGGTTGACAGAGTTCTGATATGGTGCTATGCTAGTCTGGTATTTGATAAATGACCAATGAGCAACACCGAATGCGTTCAGGGAATCGTAATTGATGTTTGTACACGTTCTTTTCTTCTTCTTAGTGATCAAGGAAGTGAGCGTATGGTAAATTGCGAAACCGTCCAAGAATTTATGAATGTTCTGGAAGTTGTTACTAGTAATTTGAACGAAAATCAAATTGAGTATGCAGATCTTGCAATTGCTTAATGATGGAAATTTTCACAACAGAAGAATTTCAAGAGCGTTTTGATGAATTAATCGAACGTGTAGAAAAAGGTGAGCACATTGGAATTATGAATTCTGACGGACAAGCAGCAGTCATGATTCCCGCAGATGATGAATTGATGAAAATTTACGTTGAATTAAATAACGAAGCACAATAAAAGCAAGAAGTGAACTCAATTGGTGAGTTTTATGGGTTCGATTCCCATCACTTTTATTTTAAAAATAAATATTAGATATGGGAATAAGTCCTATGTCTTATCGTATTGATTCTGCATACTGTTGGTATAATAATTGCAGTATGATTGTGAAGATGTATTTTATTAATCATATCCCATTTACATTTGATGAACTTCCAGATGGTCACTTGTATGATCAAGATCTTTGTAGACTTGCAGATAAAGAAAGATCTTTTGAACCAGATGATTTGTATAGAAATTCTTTCTATCTTATAGAAGAGGAAGTACATCCTTGTCTATTTCCAGTTGAATTAGAAAATCCTGAAGATATGCCTGACGATGATTTTTATATCTACGATGAAGAAGATTTGATGGAATAAATAAAACATAGAAATATTTGGTCAAGATAATCCATGCCTCTTAATAAGTTAGAGAATTTTATTAAGAATACAGAAGGACGTATTCTTTATGTAAACCCAAATGACCTTGATTCTACTGATTCTATCACTAATCAGGGTAATTCATTAGCACAACCCTTTAAGACTATTCAAAGAGCACTTTTAGAGGCTGCAAGGTTTTCTTATTTGCGCGGATATAATAATGATTTAGTAGAAAAAACAACAATTCTCGTCTTCCCTGGAGAACACTTAATTGATAATAGACCTGGTTATGCAATTTATGAGAATGGATTGTTGGGTGCTTATGCAGTTCCACCTACTGGAGGATCTGGAGTTCCTGCACCACAAACGTTATCTTTAGAATTAGATTCTGTATTTGATTTAACGGATACGGATAATATTCTACACAAATTTAATAGTGTATATGGTGGTGTTATAATACCTAGAGGAACTTCTATTGTTGGTCTTGATCTTAGAAAAACAAAAATAAGACCAAAATATGTTCCAAACCCAACAGATCCTAATGTAAGTAATTCTGCCATTTTTAGAATCACTGGTGCGTGTTATTTTTGGCAGTTATCATTTTTTGATGGTGATGAAAGTGGAGTAGTTTATACAAACCCAACTTATTTTGATGAGAATTATCAATCCACACCTGGATTTTCTCACCATAAATTAACTTGTTTTGAATATGCTGATGGTGTGAATAAGGTTGATGCATATCCACTAACTGACCTTGATATGTATTATAGCAAACTCTCAAATGCTTATAATACTTATAGAAATATTGATGCAAAGTTCCCTGCCGAACCTCTTGGATTTTCTAAAAAAGCATCGGAATGGGAGATTGTTGGTGCATTTGCATCCGACCCAATTACAATATCGAGTATTTTCTCTGGAAATGGATCTACAGCAGGTTCTAGAGTTACTGTAACAACCGCATCAGAACACAATCTTAACTCTGGAACTCCAATTAAAATTCGTGGAGTTGCTGAAGGAACATACAATATTTCCACCAAAGTACAAGAAGTTTTAAATTCTACCCAATTTACTTATCTTTTATCAACGTTCCCAATTAATTTAGATGCAAGACCAAGTTCTTCTGGAGCAACGGTAACAGTTGAAACTGATACCGTTTCTGGAGCATCTCCATATATCTTTAACTGTTCTTTAAGATCAGTTTGGGGTATGAATGGAATGCACGCTGATGGTAGAAAAGCATCAGGGTTCCGTTCGATGGTTGTGGCACAGTTCACTGCTGTTTCACTACAAAAGGATGATCGTGCTTTTGTGAAATATAATCAATCCTCAAGATCATATGAGTCTGTAACATATACTCCTGTTTATGGTGCAAACTTACCTTCAGGTGCATCACAAACTAATAGTAATTTTGTCTATCACTTAGATCAAAATGCAATTTACAGAAATGGGTGGGAAACATCCCACATTAAAATATCAAATGACTCATTCATTCAGGTAGTTTCAGTTTTTGCTATTGGATTTAATAAACATTTTGATGTTAGATCTGGAAGTGATGCCTCTATTACCAACTCAAACTCAAACTTTGGACAAATTTCATTAAGTTCGGAAGGATTTAAGAAAGAAGCATTTGACAAAGATGATAAAGGATATATTACTTCTATAATACCTCCAAGATATATTGATGAATATGATGAAGATGTTATTGAATGGTTATCACTGGATGTCGGTCTCACAACATCATATGGAAATTCTACAACAGATACTTCAAGACTTTATCTTTATGGATTTACTTCTGTAGATAGTCTTCCCACAAGTTTAACTCAAGGATATCGTGTTGGTGCTCGTGCCAATGATGTACTGTATTTCTCCTTTAATGGTGTTGAATATACTGCACCCATTTTCATGGAAGATCCAAGTAATATTGGACAAATAAGTGCAGTAAAATCATATGATGTTCTTGATTCCCCATCTAATAATGTATTCACATTAGATACTGCTTTAAATCTATTAACAACTGGAGAAAAGGTAATTATCAATAGTGATGATGGGGATCTTCCAGAAAATATAACAGAACATTTAGTATATTATGTAATTAAATTAAATTCGACACAGATTAAATTAGCATCTTCGTATACAAATGCTATTTTAAATGTACCAATTACTGTATATGGTGGAACAAATCTTACAATTCAAAGTAGAGTATCTGATAAAAATGCTGGAGAACTTGGATCTCCAATTCAATTTGATACTACAAATTCAAATTGGTATATAAAAGTTAAACCTGGAAATTCAATTTACACAGCACTTAATACTCTTGGTGTAGATGGTCTTTCGGAAACAACTGATTTATCATATATTAAACGTGTATTAGATGGAAGAACTCTTGATGAAAAATTATATAAAGTCAGAGTTGTAATACCAAAAGAACTCCCTAATTCTAAAAATCCAGAAACAGGATTTATTCTGCAAGAATCTAGTTCAACTGGTGTAAGAGCAGAATCAGATTTTACGCGAAATACTATTTCCAATAATGACTATGATTTTAATAGAAATTTAAGACTGATTGATTCTTGTTCAATATCTGGAAATTCGATTACAGTTAATACAGAAAAACCCCACAATTTACAAGTTGGGGATATTGTTATTATCAAATATATTACCTGTACCAATAATCTAGATGCAGATCCAATTTCTGGATATAATGGATCTTTTGCAGTTACAGTTGTTCCAGATAGGATGTCATTTAGGTATAGTATTATTGATATCTATGGAGCGACTCATACACCAGGAACGTTTACAAATGACATAACAGTTAGAACACAATTTTCTCCAAGATATGAAAGAAATGATCTAAAATCTAACATCTATATCTATAGAAATGAAGTCATTTCCCCATATATTGAAGATGTTCAGGATGGTATCTATCATCTGTATTTACTTAATGCTAATAATAGGGTTTCTACAGAATTTACATCTTTCGATTATAGTCAGAGTCCTGTCGATCTCTACCCACAATTGGATAGAGATAATTTTAATTCAAACCCAGAATCTGCAAAAACATTTGCAAAAAGATTCCCAATTGGTGATGTAGTAACAAATGATCTTAAAAAAAGTATAACAAGAGAAACTGTTGATAAATTATTGGCAGATTTTAGTAAAGGATTGGAAATTGCATCAGTTACAACTCCCAGTGCAACAACATCCACAATTACTTTCGATAAAGATCACTTATTAGGTGGTGTTTTTGGGTTTACAAATTTAGTAGGTGGTAGCGGACATACTCAAGGAACTCATTATAATGTAAAACTTTACAGTGATGTTTCTCTTTCAATTTGGAAAGGAGCTGCTGCAAAAGTAACAGTTTCTGCTGGTGGAGTAGTTCAGAATGTTCAAATCACTGCACATGGATCTGCATATAGTAATGGTGAAACGTTGTATCTTGATCCTACAAAAATAGGAGGAATAGCAAATTCCACAATATCACTAACAACTGCAGGAATTTCTACGAGTATTGGAGATGTTGTGCAAATTGCAGGATCAAATACTAGAACTTCTGATCAATATTATAGAATTACCTCTATACCCTCAAGAAGTCAAATTAGTATTGCAAAAACATCCGGCGATCCAGCAATTGGAAGTGATCAATATGTATTTGTTATTGGACCTTCTGTTAAGATTTCATCGACCTCTTATAATTCATCCTCAGGTCTTTTAACTGTCAATACCACAACTCCACATGGACTGTTAGTTGGAAATAAGTTCAGAATCATCGATTCATCAAATAATAATAAAGGAGATTATGTTGTTGAAGAAAAAACAAGTCTAACTTCATTTACTGTATTTTCTTACAAATCAATTTCTGCAACAAATGGTTATGTATTGAAGCATGGATTATCTTCAAACGTAGGTGTTTCTGATAAGAGAGAAGAAAATCTTGGGGTAAGGGGTGTTCCTTTATATGCAAATGAATCTTTATTCCTTCAATCTACAATTACTACAGATACTGTTATAACTGTTGCCCCATCTGCTGGAATATCAACAGTGTCTGCAAGATTCCCATTAGGATCTTATATACAGATTGATAATGAAATCATGAGAATCACTACATCTGGTAGTGATACTACATTTGGTGTTATTAGAGGTTCTTTAGGAACTCGTCAAGGAGAACATGAGGTAGGATCTTTAATTCGTAAGATCGAACCAATTGCGGTAGAATTTAGAAGACCTTCTATTCTTCGTGCTTCTGGTCATACTTTTGAATATATGGGATTTGGACCAGGAAACTACTCTACTGGTTTACCACAAGTTCAAATTAGATCTCTTACGGAAAGGGAAGAATTTTTAGCACAGTCTCAAGAAAAATCTTGTGGTGCTGTTATTTACAGCGGAATGAACAATAAGGGTGATATTTTTACTGGTAATACAAAGACTCAAGCAGCTAGTGGTGAGGTTATTTCTTATGATATTCCAAAACCAACGGTAACAGGACAAGATCCATCTAAATTGAGTGTTGTATTTGATGAAGTTACTGTAAAAGAAAGATTGCTTGTTGAGGGTGGAACTTCCGCAACAGTATTGTCTCAATTTAATGGACCACTTACTTTAAATGGGCAAGTTAGAATTAAGGCAAAAGCAACATTTAGTAAGCAAGTAAAAATATCAAATACCACAGAATCTACAAATAAGTATACTGGCGCACTCCTTGTTAGTGGTGGTGTTGGCATTCTTGGCAATTTAAATGTTGGTGGAATTGGAGTCTTCAGTAATGAAACTGATAGTACTACAATAACAAATGGTTCTTTAGTAACAAATGGTGGTCTTGGCGTAGAAAAGAGATTAAATGTTGGTGGAAGAGTTGGATTTACTAGTACATCAGATTCAACAACAGGAACAAATGGTGCTTTGGTTGTTACCGGTGGTGTTGGTATTGGAAAATCATTGTCTGTTGATGGATATATTAGAGCTAGAAATGCTGAAGATTCATCAACACCATATAATGGAGGATTGCGAGTAAGTGGTGGTGCAGGAATTTCTAAAAAACTGAACGTTGGTGGTATAGTTGGTGTTACGAGTACACTAACATCTTCTTCACCAACCACTGGAGCACTAGTTGTTACTGGTGGCATTGGTGTTGGGAAAGATGTATATATTGGAGAAAGTTTAAATGTTGCAGCTAATAAATCAACTACTCTTGGAGGAACTTTAAGTGTAGTTGGAAACACAAACCTTAGTGGATCTTTAGGTGTTGCCGCTGGAAGGGCTACTGACCTTGGAGGAACTCTTAATGTTGATCAGGCAACTACATTACAGTCAACTTTAGCAGTTACTGGTGCAACCACTTTAAGTTCTACCTTAGGTGTTAGTGGCGCTACTACACTAAATTCAACTTTAAGAGTTGTTAGTGGAACAACGTTACAATCAACTTTAGCAGTTACTGGTGCAACCACTTTAAGTTCTACATTGTCGGTTAATAGTAATACTACAATTGGTGGAATATTATCGGTTAGTGGCGCAACAACTTTAAGTTCTACATTATCGGTTAGTGGCGCAACAACTTTAAGTTCTACATTATCTGTTAGTAGCAGTACTACAATTGGTGGAACATTATCTGTTAGTAGCAGTACTACAATTGGTGGACCATTAACTGTTAGTGGGACTACACAAATCAATGGATCTTTAAATGTAACTGGAGACATTACCGCATTCTTTAGTTCAGACCAAAGATTAAAAGATAATATTACACCAATCTCTAATGCACTTGAGAAGGTAAACTCAATTAGTGGTAATACTTATGATTGGAATGAAGAGTCTGGTAAACAAGGTCATGATGTTGGTGTAATCGCTCAAGAAGTTTTAGAAGTACTTCCTGAAGCAGTGATAACAAGAGATAATGGTTATCTTGCGGTTGATTACCATAAAGTTATCCCATTACTGGTTGAATCTATAAAATCTCTTTCTAAGAAAGTTGAGATTCTTGAGCAAAAATTATCTGATAAATAATCATAAAATTAATAGAAGATGACAAATTATAATAAGTCATTTAATTTTAGGAATGGTGTACAAGTTGATGACACAAATTTTATAATTAATGCTAATGGATTGGTTGGAATTGGTACAAGTATTCCCCGTGAAGTCTTGGACGTTCATGGAAATGCTAAAATTACCGGATTTATTACTGCAACAACAATCTATAGTAGTAGATTAGAAGTAGAAACAACAACAAATACACTATTGAATGTTGGTGTTGTTTCTATTACTTCTGCAGGAATTATAACCGCGTCTTCAAGTGGTGGTATTGTCACATATTATGGAGATGGGGGAAACTTATTAAATCTTCCCACATCTCAATGGGTTGATGTGGATCCTGGATTTGGATATACAAGCATTTATGCAGCAGGAAATGTTGGAATAGCGACAACGTATCCAAATTATACTTTCCAGGTTGGTGGAAATGTTGGTGCAGATCAATCTGGGGTTGGTATAAATTCATTAGGATCAATTATTGCGACAGGTATTATAACTGCAAGTAAGTTTGTAGGAATTGGTTCAGATTTAACTCTATTAGATGCATCTAATATCGGTCAGGGAACACTAAACAATTCTAGATTACCATCAAATATAAATGTATCTGGAATTGTAACTGGTTATTCATTTAGTGGATTTGGTACAAATATCTCAGGTATCAATGCATCCAATATTAGTAATGGCACACTAAACAATTCTAGATTACCATCAAATATAAATGTATCTGGAATTGTAACTGGTTATTCATTTAGTGGATTTGGTACTAATTTAACTGGAATTAATGCATCTAATATCGGTCAGGGAACACTAAACAATTCTAGATTACCATCAAATATAAATGTATCTGGAATTGTAACTGGTTATTCATTTAGTGGATTTGGTACTAATTTAACTGGAATTAATGCATCCAATATTAGTAATGGCACACTAAACAATTCTAGATTACCATCAAATATAAATGTATCTGGAATTGTAACTGCAAGTAAGTTTGTAGGAACAGATTTTGTTGGCACATCATTTACTGGTTCTACTTTTGTTGGCACATCATTTACTGGTTCTACTTTTGACGGTACTGCATTTACTGGTTCTACTTTTGTTGGCACATCATTTACTGGTTCTACTTTTACTGGGGATTTGATAGGAACTGCTACTACAGCTTCAAGTTTAAGTGGTACTCCAAATATTGAAGTGGGCACTGTAACAGCGTCCAATGTAACAGCGTCCAATTTATCTGCAAGTGGTATTGTAACAGCAAGTGAATTTAATTTAGGAATTGGTGGAACTATTGTTAATATTACCTCTGATGGAAGAGTTGCCATTGGTTCCGATACACCAACAAGACCATTCGAAATCATTACAACTGGAACTTCCGAAATAGAATTAGTTGGTTCTGAAGCAAGAATTATTCTTGCACAAGAAAAGTCTGGTGTAGGAATAGCAGA
>Ga0070751_1002172_pt1 | contig 11302 bp, 11 predicted proteins | sample VirMetDEL_Aug_28_FD_78514 | JGI IMG/M metagenome (GOLD analysis project Ga0070751, IMG submission 78514) | Aqueous microbial communities from the Delaware River and Bay under freshwater to marine salinity gradient to study organic matter... | ecosystem: Environmental > Aquatic > Marine > Coastal...
ACCCTCGACGTTGAAGCGCAGATTCCGCTGGAGCGCAAAGCCTTCGGCCTGGTGCTGGACGACGCCAACCACCGCCTGTACATCGGCAACACCGTGGACACCTCGGTCACCGTGGTCGACACCGCCACCCACAAGGTGGTGGGCATCGTGCAGCTGATGGAAAAGAAGGTGGGCAAGGACGGCAAGGCCGCCTACACCCATGACCTGCGCGAGCTGGTGGTGGATGGCCCGGCCAACCGCCTGTATGTCACCGGCCACTCCGGCGAGGGCAGCGTGCTGTTCGTGGTGGACACGCAGTCGCTGAAGGTGGTCAACACCATTCCGGGCCTGGGCAACGCCAAGGCACCGGGCCTGGCGCTGGATGCCAAGGGCAAGCGTGTGTACACCTCCAACCTGCTGGCCGAAGTGGTCACCGTGGGCACCGACAGCGGCAAGGTGGAGCAGCGCTTCAAGGTGAGCGCCGAGCAGCCGATGAACATCGCGCTGGAGCCGTCGGGCAAGCGCCTGTACGTCACCGACCAGGGCTCGGAGATGATCCGCAAGTACCAGGCCAGCAGCTCGGGCTTTACCTCCACCCACCCGGGCCAGCGCGTGCTGGTGCTGGACCGCACCACCGGCAAGGAACTGGCCAGCATCCCCACCGACGCCGGCCCGCTGGGCATCCTGCTGGACGCCAAGCGCAAGCGCCTGTACGTCACCAACCGCGAAGCGGGCACGGTGACGTCGTACAACAGCGATACGTACAAGCCGCTGAAGACCTACTCACTGCCCACGCACCCGAACAGCCTGGCGCTGGATGCGAAGAAGAACGTGCTGTACGTGACCGTCAAGAACGGCGACAGCGAGGCCAAGGGCAGCCCGGAGTCGGTGGCGCGGATCCAGCTGGACTGATGCACAGGCCGGTTGCCCATCCGCTTCGGCGATGGGCGGCCGGATGCACAGGGTGCCTCGTTCAATGGGGTCGCGCTTCCCGCCGTATGACTGGCTTATCGCTTGCGCGCACCGCGATAGCACCTTGTCCATCATGAGCAGACATGGCGCAGGCGTGAAAGTGCAGCCATGACGTGGCCTGATGCGGCGCGTGCGCTACTGCTCACACGGCGCCATGCTGACGACCTTATCGGTTGGGATGCGGTACACCGTCTTTTCCTTGTCGCCCCTTATGCGCGCAAGATAGGTTCCACCGAGGTTTGAAAGAAGGTTGAGGCCGACAGTTCTTCCCGCTCCCGCAGCGTTTTTATCGATCAGCGTGTGGAAATCTGCGCTTTCCGCAGTCATCGCCAGCCTGACGCAGCGATGCCCGCCCGAGGCAGTGTCGCGCAGGGCCATGCCTGTCAGCGCTGCTCCGGAATGCGGGAAAATGAAGGCTATCGACACAAGACACAGGGCGCCCACGAAGCCTTGCCGTACGAATCCGGCGTGGCGGCTGGTCTGCTCGATGACAACGACGATGGTTATCTGAACGAATGCAAGAATGAAAACCGCGAAGAGCAGAAGCGCAAATACAAGTCCGTCATGGGTTGCGCTTGGCACATAGCGAAGGGCGAACTGCATGCAGAACAGTGCGGCCATCATCTGGGTCACGCCTGCTGCAGCAGAAAGCGCCGTGAATTCATGTAGTGACTCTCCGTTCTGCGCTGATCGCCGTATACCTCGGGTTATCACAACGAAGGCGACAACGCCTACGCCAATGGCTACTGGCACCACGGGTGCATCGGATTGGACCAGCATCGCGTCTACCGCCAATGCGGCTGCTATGGCGAGCCCAGGCACGGAAAGTGCAAGCAGCCACAGCAGCAGTTTTTTGGCCCGTGGTCCGAGCTTCCGGCGCCGTCGTCTGATAAAGGGAGGGAAGACACGGATGCTTCCATCCGGCTCGCGTACCGCGCCTTCAAACACCATCAGCGCCGGCAATGCGAACAGTGCCGACAGCATGATCACCAAAAATGAGATGCGCACCAGCAGTAGTGGCAATGCCGCAATGACGTCGGAAGAAGCCAGTTCCAGGGGAATATGATCAGCGGTTACGAAGTGGTACAAGCCAGAACTTGGTAGCAGGAATGCCAGCACAGTAAGCAACGCTGGATGCTCCTCGATCCACTTGCTTACGATACGTAACTCTTCTTTCCACGCGCGTTTGCCAAGTTCTGCGGGCGTTGCATCTGTCATGCTTCAGGGTCCTTCGGGGCAGGTGTGAGCGGTGCGGTTCCTTGATGGGTAACGGCGGCGCCATGCATTCCCTTAGGTCAGTTTCTTGAAGTTGTGATCAGCGGCCGTATTTGTCCGCCGATTGCTTTGCTTTGTCGTTGGTTGAGGTCAAGTTATGCAGCTGGTGTATGCGCATCGGTCATAATGCAGGCAGGCATTCGTATGGGTTTCAGGATGAACAGGCTGTACACGAGAACGAAGCCCCTCTCTGCCGAACTCCGCGCCCGCTTGCAGGCTGACCTCACCCGCCAACGCGCCGCCGGCAACCTGTGGCTGTTGATCGCCGTCTGCCTGGCCATTGCGATCACCGCCTACTTCGGTTGGCGGGGCCTGCACCGCGCGCATGCCGCGCCCACCTGGGTGCCGATGTTGCTGGCGGCCGTGGTAGGCGTGGCGGGCATTGTCGCGGCGGTTCTGGTGCGGCAGCGTCGCCCGGTGTGGGTGCGCGAGGCACTGGCATCGGGCCAGGTGGCGGTGATGGACGGTGCGCTGCAGGTCGCCGAGATCCTCCCTCAGCAGGCGCGTTTCGAGCGGGCGCCACGAGCTTACGTGGTGGGCGACTACCGCCACCCGGTGCTGGAGGAGTCGCCCGGGACTGACGCGCTGTCCGGCTTTGTGCCGCAGCACGTAATGGGGCCTGCGCCGGGCACGCCGTTGCGGTTGGTATGGAGCGCGGCGCATCCCGGTCACCTGCTGCAGGTGGACTACCCGGGGATGGCGGCGGTGGCCGACGCGCCCGCAGTGATGGAGGCGCAGGATTGGCGCGACCTCTGCGCCCGCCCGCGGGCGGCGCTGCGTGCAGGGGCATGGCTGGGCGCGGCCATGGTGGCCGGGCTGGCCGCCATGGCGTTGTTGCTGCCCACCGTGAGCCGCGGTTTCAGCGTGTGGCTGTGGGTCGGTCTGCTGGTGCTCACGGTGTGGCTGTTGGGCACCTGGGTGCCTGCCCTGCGCATGTGGCTGCAGCGCGACGCGGTGCGCCGCCACACGATGACCGGGCCGGTGCAGGAGGTGATGCGGGCGCGTCGCAATGATGGCCGCCAAGGCGTGGAGCACGCACTGTTCGCGCGGGTGGGCGGGGAGTGGCATCTTCTGCAGACCGCCGGCAGTACCAGCGGGCTAAAGGCAACCGTGGCACCGGGTACGCCGCTCAGCATCTCCTACGCGGTGCTTGGCGAGCGCCGCATGCAACTGCGCCATTCCGCATCCGCAGACTGAGGGGACCCCTCACCGGTCGTGCGCGGCAGCTTGGTTGGCCGCCGCGCACGTCACTGTCACTTGCGCACGTAGTACGCACGCGCCTCGGCATGCACCACGCTCAATGCGTTGACCTTGCCCCACGCATCGCGGTGGAACTCGATCTGCAGTCCGTCGATGTCCGGTGACACGAAGCGGTTCGGGGCAAGCGGCAGCACTTGTCCGTCCTGCGGCCTCCCGGCGACGCCCACGCGCACCTGCCCGTTGGCCACCTTCACCTGCAATGCCGGGATGTCGAAGATGTCGGCCAGGGCGCGGCGGTGCGCCATGGGCACCGAGAGGTCCTGCGCGAACACGCCGGCGTAGTCGGCATAGGCCGGTGCGCGCAGGTCCAGCGCGACAGGGCGGACGGGCGGGTTCACGCCACGGCCCAGCGCATCGGACAGGGCATTGCGGATCTCGGTGGTGAGCTCGGCGCCGTTCTCGCCATTGGTGAGGATGACCAGGCCGTCGCCGGTTTCCAGGTAGCCTTCGATCCAGGCGCGGTAGCTGTCGTTGGAGCCGCCGTGGTGGAAGATGCGGGTGGCGCCGCTGCCGTCCAGGCGCGGGCCCAGGCCATGCCAGCTTGGCGATACCTCGGTCATCATGTCGATGGCGATCGGTTGAGGCAGGAAGCCGCCTTGGTTGCGATAGCTGTTGGTCAACGCGGCGACGAAGGCGGCCAGGTCATTGGCGCTGGTCCACAGGCCCGACGCACCGGCTTCGGGGAACGACTGCCATCCGCGCGGTAGGGCAGTGGGCGCGCCGTCGCCATCGTGGGCCTTGGCGATGTTGTCGAGGGTGTCCGGCGGGGTGGTGAAGCGGCTGCGCTGCATGTGCAGCGGGGCGAACACCTGCGCGCGGGCCAGTGTGTCCAACGGCTGGCCGCTGGCATCTTCAAGCACCTTCTGTTCCACCATTACCCCGCCGCCGGAGTAGTCGCCGCGTTCGCCGGGTGCATGGATCAGGCCTACCGGTGTGTTCTTCGCCGGGGCGATACCGTCCAGCGTCTGCAGCAGCGTGGGCAGCGGTTCGCCCGGCAGGTAGTCGGCAAAGCCGTGCACGCCCAGCCCGGCGGTGTGCGACATCAGCATGCGCAGGCTCACCTGCGGGGTCGGGGTGGTGGGTGTCGCCGGTATCTTCCAGCTGCGCAGGTAGGTGTTGATGTCCCGGTCCAGCGCGAGGCTGCCATCGGCCACCAGGCGCAACGTGGTGGCCGCGGTGATGACCTTGCTGACCGAGCCCACCGAGAACAACGTGTCTGCGTTCACGGCATCGCGGCTGCCGGCCTGGCGCAGGCCATAGCCGGCGCTGTGCACCAGCTTGCCATCCCGCAGCACCGCGATGGCTACACCGGGCACGTGGTAATGCGCCATGCGCGCCTGCAGCGACCAGTGTGGCAGCGGGGCGCTGGCGGGCACCACGCTGGGGCGCAGGCCGGTGGTCAGTGCGCTGACGATGGCGGCGTCGCGGCGGTCCGCGGCGTAGGCGGGCAGGGCCAGCAGCAGTGAGAGCGTGGTGGCCACTGCGCCGCGCAGCAGGACGTGGCGGGGTGGCAGCACGGAGGCGGCAAGGGAAGTGCGACGGATCGAAACCATGCGGGACCTCGGGGTGCGGTGTGCGGGCGGGAAGCTGGAGGTGCGGCGGTGCCAACTGCAGGCCGCAGCCGGCCGGTGATGGCCGGGCGGCCACCACGTGGGCGTGTGTTGCAGGGGCGGGTTACGCGCGGCGCGCGCGTGGGGTCAGCGGCGGCCGGCGACGGCGCCGTGCTGGATCAGGTAGTCGCGCACGCGGCTGTTGCGCGCCTGGTTCAGCGGCGAGCGCCACTGCCCGGCGTCGGCCACCACGCCCAGGTTGACGTCGGCACCGTGGGCGACCAGATAGGCCACGGTGTCCACGTCGCCGGAGCGGGCGGCATTGATGAGCGGGGTTTCGTCGTAGGCGACGATGCGGTTGACGTCGGCACCGGCGCCTACCAGCCGTTCCACCACCGGCAGGTGGCCACGGCGCGCGGCGGCAATGAGCGGGTTGCCATCGCCACGCGAGGCAAGGTCCGGCGTGGCGCCGAGGGCGAGCAGCGCATCTACCGTGGCCAGGTGCCCGTGGCGCGCGGCGGCGATGAGCGCGGTGCCGTCACCGGGACGTTGGGTATCCACCGCGACGCCGGCCTGCACCAGCTGCCGCACCTGGGCGAGGTCGCCGTCTGCGGCGGCGTCGAGCAGGCGCTCGGCCTGTGCCGACGCGGTGCGTGTGGCGGGGGCGCTGTCAGGCGCCACCATGATCGGCGCCCCCAGCCGCGGGGTGGCCGCGACGGTGACGCCCACGTGGGTGGCCAGCGTGGCCAGGCACAGGGCGCTCCACCGCAACCGGCTGCGCCAGCCCACCTGCCCGGCCTGCAGGTGCAGCAAGCCATCCACGCGTTGCGTCAGCCCACTGCGACTGCCCGACATGCCCACCGCCAGGGCAGCGCCCTGCGGACGGTGCTGGACCATGCCGGCGATACCGCGCAGCAATGAATCGGCGTAGTCGCGGCCACTGCTGGAGCGGTGTGCGGCGCGGGCATCGCAGGCCATTTCGCGGGCCAGTTCCAGCCGGTTGCCCAGCATGCGCAGGCACGGGCTCCACCAGTACACCGCCAGCACGGTGCGCTGCAGGGCGGTTACCCAGAGATCACGGCGCTGCACGTGCGCGGCTTCATGCAGCAACAGGTCGCGCAGGGCCGTGGGCGACAAGGTGCTGGCCAGGTGCGGGGGCACCAGGATGCGCGGGGCGAACAGACCCACCACCATCGGGCCGGCCACTCCATCGGACAGTGCAACGCCGCTGCCGCGCGGCAGCGCCGGGCCGAGCAGGGCGTCCAGTGCGGGGGCAGGACGCGCGGCACGGTGCAGCCGGCGGGCCTGCCAGATGCCCTGCGCCAGGCGCAGCAGCCCCCACAGCGTGCCCAGCAGCCAGACCATCGCCAACGCCTGCAGCGCGGTGGGTACGTAGGTGGCCGGTGAGGTAGTGGGTGACGCTGGTGCGGCTGGCACATCGGCGGCCGGCAGTGCGGTCGAGCGTGCTGCGGCGGGCAGGGACATCCCGGCCTCGGTGACGGTGACCACTTCGCGCGGCAGCAGCACCAGCAACGGCGACACCGCGGCCAGCGCGAAGGCACCGCACAGCACCCAGGAACGCACCTCGGCGCTGAGCCGCGCGCGCTGAGTCACCAGCAGTACCAGCGCCAGCAGCAGTGCGGCATGCCACAGGTGCTGCACGGCCACGGTCAACAGGGTGTGGGCCGCGGATGCGCTCATGACGACTTCCCCGGGGTGGCTGCATCGTCAACACGCTTCTGCAGGGCGGCCAGTTCGTCGGCGTCCATGTCGTGTTCGTCGATAAGGTGCTGGGCCAGCACGCTGGGCGAGTCGTTGAAGAACGACTTCAGCAGGTTTTCCAGTGCCTGGCGGCGGGCCTCGCTACGGCTGATGGCCGCACTGTAGATAAACGCGCGGCCTTCGCTGCGGTAGGTCACCAGGCCCTTCTTTTCCAGCACTTTGAACATGGTCAGCACGGTGGTGTAGGCCACCGGCTTCTTCTTCGACAGCGCGTCGGTTACCTCGCGTACCGAGGCTTCCTTGGTCTTCCACAGCACTTCGAGGATGCGGCGCTCGGAGTCGGTCAGGGTGGGCGAACTGGGGCGGGCCATGACGGTCTACTGGTTTGTTAGTTGATAATCGGATCGTGCGCCCGCCGCGCTCGGCATGTCAACTATGTAATTAGTAATGGGGTGCGCCATGCCCCAAACGCGAGGACCTGTGGCGCAGGGATGTGGATCTGCTGGGCTGGGGTGAAACGCGTGCGCTCAGGCGCTGGCGCTGGCTACGGACGCCGCCTTGCCCACGCACGCCGCGCTGCGGGCGACCGGAGAAGCGGTGCACGGGTGCGAACGCGGAGTGGCGGGGCAGCACTGGCATGCCCCGGCTTGCGCGGTACTGCGCAGTGCCTTGCGCAGCGCGGCGCGCGAGGCGGGGTGTGCGCCCACGCCGTGCAGCAGCAACGTGCGGGCCAGGCCACCGCAGGCAACGCGCGGCAGGGCCAGCACGGCAGGGGCGGTGGCGCGGGGATAAAGCGGGCGAAGGTCCATCTGTCCCGGTCTCCGTGGGGTGGTGCGTGATGCAGCATGCGGCGTGGCTGTCTCATGGATTGAGACAGCCACGCTGACGATGCACAGGCCCGCCACGGTGGACGGGTCAGTGGCCCCGCTGCTTGGCGGCGCTCAGCGCCTGGTCCGCGCGCAGGAACACGGCGGTGGTGGATTCGCCACGATCGGTGGACGCCGCGCCCAGCAGCAACGGCGTGCCGAGTCGTTGCAGGGTGTCATCCGCGACCGCCTCAAACGCCGCCACGGTGTCCGGGGCATGTGCGCTGCCCAGCACCGCGATGAACTCGCCGCTGCCGGTGACCCGGTTGAGGCTGTCGCCGCGGTCGGGCTGCAGGCACTGCTCCAGCGCGACGTCCAGCTGCTGCAGGTGGCGGTCCAGCGTGCGCTCGCCCAACTGCTGTGCCAGCGTGGCCAGGTCCTGCAGCTCCAGGATCACCACGGTGTAGGCGCTGGCCGGGTCGGGCGACGCTTCCTCTGCTGGCACGGCGTGGTCGAGGATGGCGGCCACCTGCTGGTCGCGTTCGCGGCTGCGGCTTTCCATCAGGGTCATGGTCAGCCGGGCCAGGGCCTGCAACGCATCGCGCTGCACGGCATTGAGTTCGCGCGGGGTAACGTCCACCACGCACACGCTGCCCACCGCCGCGCCCTGCTCGGTGACCAGGGGCATGCCGGCGTAGAAACGTGCGCCGATGTCGTTGAGCACGGGGTTGTCGGCGAAGCGCGCGTCCTGGGCAAGGTCGCCGATTTCCATCAACTGGTCGGGCTGGCGAATGGCGTGGTCGCATACGGCCACGTTGCGCTCGGTCTGCATGCCGTCCAGCCCGGTGCGTGCCTTGAACCACTGGCGGTCACGATCAATCAGGGTGACCAGCGCCATCGGCGTGCCGCACACGGCGGCCGCTACCTTCACGATGTCATCGTAGGCCGGCTCGGGCAGGCTGCCCACGATATGCAGGGCGTCCAGGGCGCGTTGGCGGTCGGCTTCGGTGGCGGGCGCAGCAGAGGGTGGGGTCATGCAGTGTCCTGATGGCGTCGTCGAGGGGTCAAGCGTAGGGCACGTCGGTGCGTGGAAGGGTTAACCCGGGGTGGATGACGCGCGCTGCGGTTGATGCGCGATTCATCCGCTGCGCGCCGCCCCACAACGGGGCCATGCGTACCGCTGTGCACGCGGCGTAGAGGGTGCGGCGGAATTTTTCACAGGCCTCGCCGTGCCGCCTGCCTAGCATCGGCCACTCTCTTTCCGCCCACACTCGGAGTTTCCATGACTGATTCCCGCGTTCGCCTGCATGTTGAAGATACCGGCGGTACCGGCCGCCCGGTGGTGCTGATCCACGGCTGGCCGCTGTCGGCCGACTCCTGGAAGGCGCAGGTGCCGGTGCTCAAAGAGGCCGGCTACCGCGTGGTGGCCTACGACCGCCGTGGCTTCGGGCGCTCGGACAAGCCGGCCGACGGCTACGAGTACGACACGCTGGCCGACGATCTGGCCGGCTTGATCGACGACCTCGACCTGCAGGATGTCACGCTGGTGGGCTTCTCGATGGGCGGTGGCGAAGTGGCCCGCTACATCGCCCGCCACGGCGAACAACGCCTGCACAGCGTGGTGTTCGCCTCGGCCGTGCCGCCGTACATGCTCAAGACCGACGACAACCCCGAAGGCCCGTTGACCCCGGCCAAGGCCGATGAAATGAAGCAGGGCCTGGAGCGCGATCGCGATACCTTCTTCGATGGCTTCACCAAGGACTTCTTCAGCGCCAACGGTGAGCTCAAGGTCAGCGAGAAAGAGCGCCAGGAGGCCATCGCCCTGTGCAGGCAGTCGGACCAGACGGCGGCGCTGGGCTGCATGAAGGCCTTCGGCACCACCGACTTCCGCGAGGACCTGAAGAAGGTCACCGTGCCCACCCTGGTGCTGCACGGCGACAGCGACGGCACGGTGCCTTACGAGGGCTCGGGCAAGCGCACCCACGCGGCCATTGCCGGGAGCGAGGCGGTAGTGCTGAAGGACGCGCCGCACGGCTGCAATGCCAGCCACGCCGAGCAGTTCAACGCGGCGTTGGTGGCGTTCCTGGCCAAGTGACGGTGCGGTAGCATCCGCCCATGCGCCAGACCCGTACCCCGCCGTGGAAGAAGCCCAACCCCAAAGGCGGGGCGTCCCGACCGTTGTCGCCGGCACAGAAGGACGCCGCGCGGCAACGGGCCGAGGAAAACGGTCGTGCCTATCCGAACCTGGTCGACAACATGTGGGCGGCCAAGCTGCCGCGCGGGGACTGACGCGCCCTGATGACGTGGCGTCGCCCGGCAACGGGCGGCGACCTCAGCGGCGAATGGCGAGCACGCCGTCCATGGCCAGGTCGGCCTTGAATCCGGCCTTCTCCAGGCGCTTGGCCACTTCACGCGGCACATCGCGGCCGCTGGTGAGTTTGTTCGGCGCGCCGGTGTAGTGGAACATGCGCCCACCTTTGCGGATCACCCGCGCCAACTGGTCGTAGAACACCTGCGAATACAACTCGCCGGCAATGCCGAAGCGCGGCGGGTCGTGCAGAATGGCATCGACCGAACTGGACTCGAGCGCTTCAATGGCCTGTGACACATCGCCCTGGGTCAGCGACAGGCGCCCGCCGCTGCTGGCCGCCTCGGGGTCGGGCGACCACGGGTTGAGCGTGCGCAGCCACAGCACGTCGGGGTTCTTTTCGAACGATTGGATACGGGTGACGCCGCCTTCCAGGCAGCACGCCGCGAAGTAGCCGAGCCCGCCGCAGGTATCGAGCACGGTCTTGCCGGCCGGGGCAATCAGCGCCACCTTGCGCCGCGCATCTTCAAACGGCGACACCTGCGCGCTGGGCAGCATCTTGATGCCGTCGATCTCGAAAGTGGGAGCATCCCACTCGGTGGGCACCAGTTTGATCAGTGCCGAGCCGAACCGCGACACCGCCAGGAATTCTTCGCCGTCCCAGTAATACAGGGTGCGGTCTTTGGTCTTGCCCGGGTAGTCGTAGCGCGCGCCCTTCCACAGCCAGTGGTCGGCGGCCAGCGTGGCGGTGCCGGTGGACAGGCCAAGGTCGAGCGAGCCGGTCCATTCGGTCGCGCCGCTGTCGCGGGCGCGGGTGAGGGCTTCGGCAAGCGGGCGGGTCAGCAGGGGGCCGGTGTAATGGGGCACGGAAGTGGGGGCGCCGGGCCTGTGGGGCCGCGTGGCGCAAGTGAGCCAGGGGTGGGCATCGTACCTGAGACGGGGTTCGGGGGCGGGCTGCTGCCTATCCCGTACTAGCGTCCAGGTTCATTCGGGCGTGGGGGCCGGGTCCTCCTTCACGGACGAACATACCCAGCCGCCATAGGTTCCAGTGCCGCTGAGGATGCCTTCACCGGTGGCTGCCTCCATGCTGTCCCGCGCACACAGGGTCTGGTGGTAGACGCGGGTGGCCAGCGACTGGCGCGCGTACCGGTAAGTGAACGAGCCATCCGGGTTGGGCACAAGCACCTGTTCCACGTCCATCTGGCGCTGGTCATCGGCCAGGTCCGGCCAGCGCCCCGTGCGCACGATCAGAACAGTGCCGTCAGCGTCGAGCGCGGGGCGGTCGTGGAACCCCGGTGGAGGAGGCTCGGGCACGACGCTGGTGAACAGAAGCAACGCGAGAAGAGGCTGCACGAGCAAGGCTCCGGGAGGGGCGACACAGTGTGGCGCGCAGAGCGGCGGGCAGTTGTGCGGTGGTTCGCAGTGCAGTC
>Ga0070751_1002177_pt1 | contig 11284 bp, 12 predicted proteins | sample VirMetDEL_Aug_28_FD_78514 | JGI IMG/M metagenome (GOLD analysis project Ga0070751, IMG submission 78514) | Aqueous microbial communities from the Delaware River and Bay under freshwater to marine salinity gradient to study organic matter... | ecosystem: Environmental > Aquatic > Marine > Coastal...
GCACATCAGGCGGCCTCCTTCTTGTGGACCGTGCCCGCCGTCTCGTAGCCCATGCGCGCCAGCACGCCGCTGGCGGCGGCGTTGTCCACGCCTGCGTAGACCACGGGCCGGAGCACCTCGGCGCCGCGCGCCACGCACCAGTCTTCGAACGCGCGGAGCAGAAGCACGCCCGCCCGCGACTTGCGGGCGGCCTCCTTGACGTAGAACGCGTGGTCTACGCCGACCTGCACGTCGATCCAGAGATCCTGAATGACCTCGGCGACGACTGCGCCGACCAGCTCCCCGCCGCTCTCGTAGCCGACCGACAGGACGTCGGGCAGCTCGATCAGCTTGGACAGAATGTAGGAGACCCGCGCCTCGTCCATCGGGTATGCGGCGTAGACTCCGGCGCGGTGCATCTCGCGCGCCAGCTCAAGCAACTGGGGGAGGTCATCGGCGCGCAGATCACGGATCATCAGGTGCCTCCAACGACGACGTCCGGGATCAGGGCGAGGACCGTGAGCGGCAGCGGGCTCCGCTGTTCCAGGACTACCTGCTTACGTTTAGACCAATCCGCCCGCATCGTCACGTCAATATCCTCGGTGCGCATCTCGAGCGGCTGGCCGTAGAGCGCGGGCATACCGAAGCGCACCTCGCGCAGCTCGTCCTCCGACGGGCCCTGCCACAGGCCCATCGTCCGCTGCACCTGCACCGTCAGCCGGGCGATGTTCTTCGGCTTGCCTTGGATCGTGACGCCGTCGGCGTAGGTCGACACCGGCAGCGTCTTGAGCTGGCAGGTGTAACCGAGACCGATGTGGATGCGCGACGCGGGGCTGTCGAGCGTCACCGCCCCGTTGGTGACCGTCAGGCCGGTCGCGGCGTAACCGTTTGCGGCGGCCACCACGGTCGCACCTTCCAGATGCCACAGGCCGGAAACCGTGGTGACCGCCTTCCGAACAACGCCGCCGGAAGAGTAAGCGGCGAAGCCGGAACCGTCGTACCCCGTCCCGGCGGGGTTCTGCAGCTCGAAGGTGTTGGTCGTGACGTTGGCGACGACGAAGCCGGTGCCGTTGTAGTCAGTGCTCGCCGCCTCTCCGGTGGTGGCTGTCGTGCTGACCTCCAGCACGCCGGAGATGTCGACGATGTCGCCGTTCGACAGCCCGTGGGCGGGGGCGGTGATCACGACAGGATCGGCAGCCGTGGCGCCGGTGATCGTGATCGGCACGTCGAGCGTCAGCCCTGCGTCGACGCAGAACGCGTCCTGCAGGTCGTCGAACTTGGCGTTGTCCATGCGCTCGATGAACGTGACGGTGTTGCCGCTGATGATCCGCTCGACCAGCACGTAGATGACGTCCTCGTCGCCCTCGCGCACGACGGTCACGGACTTGTACTTGCCGCGGGTCGACGCCCGGGTCCACGCGTAGACGTCCTGCTCGGGCTGGTAGGTCAGGAAGACGCCGCCGCCGTCGCTCATCACGACGAAGCCGAGCGCCCACGGCGCGGAGGCGTAGTCCCAGTCCAGCATCGTGCGGTAGTCGAACAGGTGCCGGGCGAGGACGGTGACGTCCTTGCCGACGAACTTGTCGTCGGCGAACTGGTAGGTCAGGTCGCGGACGAAGTTGCCCGGGCTGACGAACAGGGCGACGTCACCGGCGACGATCGGCCGGAGCTTCGACGCGCCGTAGTACGACTGCGGCCGGACTGACACCGTGCTGGGGGTGATGACGCCGCTCTGCCCGCCGGTCAGGCGGTACTCGCCGCCGCTGGTCAGGAGCAGCAGGTCGGTCAGTGGCACGATGTGCTTGATGTCGTTGATGCGCCGGGCGGCGATCGAGGCGACGATGCCGTCGCTGTCGAGCGCGGGCACCGAGCGGCTGAAGTTGTTGAAGTGGCCGATCTGGCTCGCCCAGAAGCGGCTGGGGTAGGTGTTGGAGTTCGCGAACCAGCGCCGCTGTCCGAAGAAGCCGGTGCTGCCCGGGTAGCGGTCGGTGCCGTCGTTGAAGTCGTCGAACGGGTTGTACAGGCGCGGCGGCGTCTGCGAGTAGTCGGGGTCGATGTTCTTGTCTTCGAACGCGTTCTTGGTCGTCGTTCCGATGAAGCCGAGGACGCCGAACGTGTCGGTCGCGTAGACGTTGTAGTAGAGCGCACCGTCGACCGTATCCCACGAGATCGTGTTGTCCCAGTTCGACGCCGCGCTCGGGTGCGCGGAGATCGTCAGAGGGTAGATGTTGCCGCCGCTGGTGTACGTGTTGAACCCGGTGCTGTCGATGGGCACGCCGTCCAGCATCCGCAGACTGAATGTCGTCGCGGTCAGGAAGCGAACTTGGAACCGGCGCCTGTTGATCTCGGTCATGCCGACGACGCCGTCGATTTCGATCTCGTCGAGATCCGCGAGGCCGTGCCCCTCGGCGGTCGTGACGACGGCGGGGTTCGCCTTGCTGACGCCGGTGATCGACAGGCTGGTCGTGGTGCCGTCGCCGAGCACGCAGCGCCCGCGCAGGCTCTCTTCCTCGTCGTCCGCGCTGATCGCCGTCACCGCGTACTGGCGGGGCTGCACAGCCTTCTCGAACGTGCCGCCGGAGGTGTAGGTCGTGAACCCCGTGCTGTTCACGGCGGTACCGCTGTTGGCGTAGGCGATGGTAAACTCGTTCGAGTTCACAACGGTCACGGTGTACAGGAAGTTGTTCACCTCGACCATGCCGCCGACGCTGTAGATGTGGACCTTGTCTCCGGTGCTGAGGCCGTGCCCTGACGCGGTCACCTGCGCGGGGTTGGCCTTGGTCAGCGCGGTGATCGACCCCGTGGCGACGGTCGTGTTGGTCTCGACAGAAATGCCGGTCGGCGACGCCTGATCCGGCGTCAGGTCGACCTCGCTCAGCGTCCAGCTGTCGTTGTCGATCCGCACCAGCTCCTGCGGCGGGTAGTCCGGGTGGCAGAGGGTCATCACGTCGCCGGACTGGGCGTAGATGATGTCGAACAGGTCAGCGGCCGCCCACGGCGTCACGATCTCGTAAGGCGGCGTCGCGGTCCCGCCGGACGTGTAGGCGGTGTAGCCGCTGCCGTCGATGTCGTTGCCGTTCAGGTCCTGCAGCTCGAACGTGTTGGCTGCGACGTTGGCGACGAGGAAGTTGCGGCCGTTCAGCTCGGTCATCCCGGCGACGCCGGTGATGTAGACCTCGTCGCCGTTCGACAGCCCGTGCGCCGTAGACGTGACCACGACTGGGTCCGCCGCGGTCGCGCCGGTGATCGTCTTGATCGACGCGCTGTCGAGTATCTGCGCGCCCAGCGCGTGGAAGCGCATGTAGGCGTCGCCCAGCTCCAGCACGAACGTCTGGCTGTCGTTGAACTCGAACTCGACGATGCGGTACGGGCCTGCGCCCGGTTTGGCCCGCGCGACGAAGCGCGTGCCCGGGCGCGACATCATCGCGCCGGTGAACGTGGCGACGAAGTTCTCCGCTTTCTCGACGGCGACGGCGCGCTTGCTGAGGTCGACGCGCGCGCCGATCTGCGGCGACACCTCGCCGCCTGCCATGCTGGGCTGGATGATGCTGGTCATGCCTTAAAGCCTGCTCCTGAGCCAGTCGGGGTCGCGGTTCTGCTCCTCGGTCACGCCTTCGTTGCTGTCGTTCTGCTTCGCCTGCCCGATCTGGATGATGGACTCGCGGCGGACGCGCTCGGTGATGTTCTCGTCCATCGTCAGCGGCCGGGCGACGATCTCCGCCAGCCGCCAGCTGAAAGCCATGACGAAGTTCGCGTCGAACTCCGTGACGTCCGTGACCTGCGCGGTGTACTCGAACTCGGGCTCCTCCTCGTCGGTCAGGATGACCTTCGCGTTGGAGGCGTTGCGCCCGATCGTCCACTTGAGCGGCGGCAGCAGATTGCCGCGCGGGTCGAGCGGATTGATGATCCGCCAGACACGCAGGGCGCCGCTCGGGTAGGTGTACATGTAGCCCCACTGCGCGGGCGGCGTGCCGCTCAGCGCGGCGGGGCTGGTGTAGCGGAGCGCGAACTTCCACGGGTGTTCCCGCAGTAGGCTGTCCCTGACGTTTTCGTAGACGAGGTTGATCTGCTCCGCCTCGGTCGATGCCTCGGTGAGGCTCTCGATCGCGAAGCGGTCGCCGAGGTGCTGGAGGGCCAGCTTGGCGATTTGAACGTCAGAGACAGCCATCGGTCACGTCACTCCTCGGCGGTGCCCGCAGCGGCCCGGCGGGCGGCGCGACGCTGGCCGCCAGTGGTGCGGGCGACTGCGTCGGTGGGCTTCTTGGTGCGGCCACGACCTGCGACAGCTTTCGCTGCTGCGAGCTCGTCAGGGTCGGCGACCTTCGGACGGACGGTGACCGGGTCGGGCAGGCCCTGCTCGACGGCGGCCTCCTTCTCGGAGCGCCAGCTGGCGTCGTCGAGGATCTCGGCGGTCGACGGCAGCAGCAGCCGCTGGGTCATCATGCGCTCGCCGATCTGCTTCGGCGGCTTGGTGTTCCGGTCCATGACCGGGACGGAGACCTCCTGCTCGGCGGCGAACTCGTCGGGCAGCTCGTAGACCGTGCCTGCGTTCGCGCTGCGGCCGAGGCGGCCGTAGGCGGGGTGGTAAAAGCCGTTCTTGTCGAAACGTACGCGGATCATTTCACTCTTCCTTGTGATGGTGAAGGGCCGCCTAGGGCGGCCCTTCGGAGGTCATCACCGATCAGTTGTTACCGTCGGCGTAGGCCTTCCAGTACTTCAGGTCGTACGTCAGGAAGGCGTTGATGGCACCCGCGGTCACCGTGGTCGTGGCGATGGTGGCGAGGATGCCGAGGTAGCGCTCGTAGGCCCGCGCCGCGCCCGACGGCAGGGCACCCACGAAGATGTAGGCGCCTGCGTCGAGGTCGTTGGCGTCATCGCCATCGGTCACGAAGGTGCCGGTGTCGATGTGGACCGTGGCCGACCCGTCGGTGGCGATCGCCGCCTGCGCGTCGGATGCCAGCTGGAACTTGATCGTGCCAGCCGAGCCGCCGGTGATGATCGACGTGTCCGTCTGGATCACGAGGAACATCTGGCGGCCGACGCCGAGGTCCTGCGGGGTTGCGCCGAGGTCGATGACATCGCCGATCAGGGCGGTGCCAGCGCCTGCAGCGACCGAAGTCGCGTCGGCAAATTCGAGCAGCTCATCGAGGATCATGGTGTTCTCCTTTCCTCTCGCCGATTACACGACGCGTGCTTCGTTGATGCGCAGCGCATCGCAGCGACGGATCGGGTAGCCGCCCCACGAGGTCTGCATGGTGCCGCCGACCATCTCGGTGGTCAGCGTCGAGTTGGCCACGGCGTTCGCGGTCTGACGACGCAGGAAGCCGAGGATCTGCTTGTCCATGTACCACACGCAGCGGCCCAGCGACGGATTCGGGATCTCGCTCACCGCCCGATGCATCAGGTCGTTGAGGTCGGCCCCAGTGGTCAGGTCTGCGGTGAGCAGCGACCGATCGATGTTGCAGATCCGCACGATGTAGCGCCAGTCGCGCACGCACAGGCCCGCCTTCCAGCGGTAGTGGGTGCGGAAGGCCTGCATGCGGCCGTTCGAACCGTCTTGGTTCTCGATGGTCACCTCGCCGAGGTCACGGCTCTCGAGGCCCGCGCGCGAGCCCTTCGGGACGATCCCGTGGCAGGTGTTGGGCGACCAGCAGATCAGCCAGACAGAGGCGTTGTCGGACCCGAGGCCGCCAGCATCTATGATGTTGTCGGCGTTTTCGGCTGCGAGGTCGCTGAACCGCGGAGCGAGGCCAGTGAACTCTTCCGGGGCGGTGGTCTCGTCGCCGTAGAAGAGCGTGTCCGCGATCTCTTGGTTCATGCCCTCGATGTGCGGGCGGTCCTCCTGCAGGCGGAACGCGGCCGGGTCGCCAGCCATCTCGACGAGGGCTTTGTCGACTTCGGCGTAGTCCTCCAGCATCCCGCAGGTGTCGGTGACCTGCACGGCGCGGCTCTTGGTCGGCTGGACGCCGCCGTAGAGCTTGCGCCACGTCGGGGACGGCAGGCCGCTGCGGATCGAGGTCTGGTGACCAGTGGTCGTGTTCCCCTCGAGCCAAGTCATGTCGAGGAGGATTTCGTTGGTCTCGTTCAGGATTTCGACGACGTCGGCGATCATGCCGTCGGGGTCGGTCACCTTCGCGAGATCGGCGAGGGTCGGGTTCTTGGTACCGAGGGTGGCCATTTATAGCTCCTTGCGTCAGGCACTCTCTTTGAACATCGAGGGGTACAGTCGCCGGAGCCGCGCTTCGTCCGTGGCATCCTGTGCGGTTGCATCCCCTTGCACGAGACTGGGGTCGCCCAGTTTCTTGCCGATGCGGTTCAGGAAACGCAGGAGCGCCGGGTGGTTGCCGATTGCCAGACCGTCCGGGTTGTCCTCCGAGGGAGAGCGCAGCAGCGCCTTCAGATCCTTGTCGCCGAACTGCTCGACCACGGAGAGCGCGGTCTTGACGTTGGCGTCGTAGGACTGACCCCCGAACTCCTTGTCAGTGCGTGCGGCTTCGCGCCAGCCCTGCACCCGGTTGTTCCAGTCGTCGACAGCCGCTTGCTGGGCTGCCTGCGTCCGCTCGATGTCGAACTCGGCGAGCTTCTGGAATTGCGCCTGCGTGAGGCCCGCCTCCTTGGCTGCTGCCATCGCGGCATCGAGACCGCTCTGATCGATCGTCAGACCTTCAGGCGGTTCGAAGGTGTACTGGTCTGGCACGCCTTCTTGCTGACCGCCGTCGGCACCCGCCAGCACGTCGTCAGCTGCCGACGACTGTGCATCAGAACTGTTGGCATTGTCAAGAATATCGCCGCCCGCGCTCTGGGAAGGAGCAGAGGCGGGCGGCGAGTTACCGTCGGCCGCGGCAGTCGAGGGAGGAGTCTGCTGCTGGTCGGCGGTGCCCTGCGGCTGGGAGGTTCCGTCAGGGGCTTGGGCGTCACTCTGTTGGGTCATGGTTTTCCTCGAGCATCTGGATGAAGGCGCTGAAGTGTCGGGTGCGTAGCTCTTCCAGCACCCTCTCGCCCACTGCGCGCGCACCTTCGTTGAACGCTGTCGAGTGGGTGTCGCTCGGCGTGTGCGACGGACGGCTGACGTGGCAAGCGTCGAAGATCAGCTCGTAAAGCCACCGGCGGCCGCGAGGCTCCTTGACGATGTACGACAGGTCGCGCTCGCGGTCCTTCTCGATCTCCTCGGCCTTCTTGACCTGCGCCTCGTCAGACGCGTCGTAGACGACCTTCCGCCGGTTCCTGATGGTCGGCCTATCGGACAAGGCTCTGCCCTCGCTGCAGGAGGTCGGTCAGGGCGTTGGGGTTCTGCGTGTCCGTGCGGGACAGCAGCTCCGCGCCCTGAGCGCCGGTCGCCATCGTCTGGGCAGCCATCTGCGCCTGCTCCATCTCCGCCTGCCGCTGGGCGGCCTCGGCGCGCTGGCGGCGCATCTCGTCCCGGTCGGTCTTCTCGCGCAGCACGCGCGGCGAGGTGCCTAGGATTTCGGCGTAGTCGCGGAACGCCTCGTCGGCATCGACGTTGTCGAGGATGTCCGGGAACACGCCTGCGAGGTTGCCGCCGAAGGACATGGTCCGCTCGAGCGACGCCGCGGCTGCCGCCTCCTGCGCCTGCGCCAGCAGCGAGACGTACTTGACCCGGATCTCGGCGCCCTCAAGCGCGGGCGGTGCCTCGGGCAGCATGCCGCGCTCGAGGCAGATCAGGAACAGGTCCTCGATCATGGGGTCGAGGAACTCGCTGTTCAGGCGCTGCAATACGGGACCGAGCAGGACCAGCTTCTCCTCGTGCCGCTCGGCGACCTCGGTCGCGGTCATCTGGCGCCGGTCGCTGTTGATCATCATGGCGAACAGGTCGGCGTAGAAGCCCTGCCGGATGCGCTGCTGCACCTCCTGAATGTCCATCATCATCTCTTGAATGCGCGGCTGGACGACGTAGGCGGGCTCGAACCCAACCGAGCCCTGCATCGGGTCGACGTAGGTCGTGCCGCCCGGCAGCACGGTCGTCGGCTTGCCCTTCAGCGAGACGCTGGCCCGCATCGGCGGGTTCACCATCTTGTCGATCGCCTGCGCCTTGCGCCGCTGCTCGTGCTGCAGCTGCTTGACGTCGCCGAGGAACTCCATGCCCGGCCCGTAGCCGTAGACGTCGCCGCCGAGCACGTCCCAGCGTGGCACGAACGCGGGGAAGCGGTCGAAACCGTCCTCGCGCAGCAGGCGGTCGTCGTCCGCGCCGACCTCGATGTACAGGTCAGCGTACGGGCGGTTCAGCCCGTCCATGCGGTTCAGGTCGCGCTCCTCCTGACGGCGAGGCTGGATCAGGTGGATCACCGGCACCAGCTCGTCGTAGCTCTGCCGCTGCCACAGCGCCTTGACGGTCTGCGACACCTTCGACCAGTCGATCTTTTCCGCGACCGGATCCCAGCAGAACTGCTCGACGATCTGCGAGACGGTCATGGTAAAGCGGCGGCCGATCGTGTCGACCTGACCGAAGTCGTTCTCGGCGATGACGTACTCGCCCGCCGTGAAGTTGCGGTAGTGCGCGTGCAGCTGCGGGTGGCGGCGGCGGAACACCGGGCCGGTGCCGAAGGCGCCTAGCTCGTAGTAGACCGTCGACGCGGTGTTGTAGAAGTTGGTCGAAGACAGCACGCGGCGCAGGATCGTCTCGACCTCGCCGAGGTACCGCTTCACGCCGGGCTCATCCATCATCGCGTCGTCTTCCGTCATCAGACGGAACCACGGCCGCGCCGGGCTGGTGAGGCCGCTCATCATACCGGCCGACAGGGTGCGCAGCGCGAGCCCTGCGGTGTTGTCCACGATCTTGGTGGTCCGCTTCCGGCCGCGCGTGTTCTGGCTCTCGTCGGTCAGGTAGCGCCCGCGGCGCGGCAGCATGTAGTCGGTGATCTCGATCCACTGCGACCGCCAGCTGGAGCGGTCGTTCTCGAGCTTCAGCCAGCGCTTGTACGCAGCCCCGCGCTTCCCCTTCGCAGGGCCTGCAGACAGGTTCTCAGGGGTCTGGGGCATGGTCGTATCCTTACTGGCCGGTCAGCGACTTGAGGGCGCGCTGGACACTGCCCATCAACGGGATGCCGCGGCCGCCGCCGGTGTTGCGGATGTTCTCCGGGCCGCGGGGCCGGGCCATGCCCGGGCGGCCTGCAGCGGCGCGTGCGGCGTCAGCCTGCGTCGGTGCAGGCGGCGGTGCGGCGGGCGGCGGGGGCGGCGCGGGCGCGGCGCCGCCGCCGAAGCCCGGCAGAGTCAGGTCGATGCGCATGTGTTCGTCTCCTTCAACAGTGCTTGACGCAGCTGCCACGGCGTGAGCGCCCAGCTGCGGAAACCGATGACCTGCTTCGTCAGGCCGACGCAGTTGTTCATGACCGCCGTCGTCCGGCCGCGCTCGGCGGGCCGGTACGGCACCAGCAGCGCCTCGTACCCGTATATCCGGTACGTCGCCGCCGCCTCTTCCGGGGTGCCGGAGATCGCGCGGACGTCGACGCCGACGGTGGACAGATCGACCAGCACGCTGATGTTGTCGGCGTTGACCGACGGCACCACGCAGAAGACGTGCTGGTATCCCTCACGAAGCCGTGAGGCAAGCCAGTGGTGGGTGTCGCTGGTGAAGATCACCGCCGCCTGCATGGTCAGACCTCCTGTCCGAGCATGCGCTTGACGTCGCCCGGCGTGCGGATCGCGGCGCTGCCGCCCGGCACGTCGAGCCCGCGCGCGCCGATCTCTCGCTTCGCCACCGTGACCAGCTGACGCTCGCGCAGGAGCTTCTCGCGGCGGCGCTGCTGCCGGGTCGGCTTCGGCACCGCCGCAGGCTCGGGCTGCACCGCGCGCTGCTCGGCGATCCGCTTGCGGGCGCGCTTCGTCCCCTCACCGACGGTGATCGTCGACTTGCGCAGCGTCAGGCGGCTGTAGAGCTGATCGAGGAAGTCGATCGGCCGGTCCTCAAGGACGACGCCCAGCGGCAGGGTGCGGTGCTTCGGCATGCGGTGTCTCTCCTGTCACCACGGGTCGTAGTCGCCGCCGTCCGGGTCGGCCTGCTGGCCAAGGAAGCCCGGGCGGCTGGGGTAGACGGGCAGCGCGTAGGTCAGCGCCAGCGCGTCGCCGAGGTCGGGGCTCGAAAGGCCGCGCTTCTTCATGTCCTCTTTGCTCTCGAGCTTGAGCTCGTTCTTTAGGGTGTAACCGTACTCGACGCTGGTCAAGTCCGTGCGCAGATCCTCCATGTCGGGGAGCCGCACACCGGCCTGCAGCGCGTCGCGCATGTTCGACCACATCTGCGCCCGCATGTTCGCGAGGCCGGGCTGGGTCGCCTTGCTGCCGAAGTTAACCTCGACAACATCGAGGCCGAGCTGGCGGCAGCGGTCGATCACGCCGCCGCCCACGCCGCCCCCGTCGATCAGGATCGCGTCGGGCCGCTTGGCGTTGGCGATCTCGGCGATGCGCGCCGCCAGCTGCATCGTGTCGACCTTCTGCAGGATCTGGGTGCGCCAGTTGTTCTGGCTCGACGCGTCGCGTCCCTGCCGGAGCCAGATTACCGACTTGTCGTCGCCGAAGCGGGCGACGTCGACCGCCATGACGAGCGGGTCGTGCGACTGGACGGCGACCTCGCGGCCGACGTTGTCCTCGTACAGCGACATCGGGATGAGCTGCAGTGATCCGGCGTCGGGGAACATGCCGCGGACGCGGACCTTGAAGAAGTCGCTGTCCTCGCCGTAGTCCTCGGCCCACTGCTGGAACAGCGCCTTGTTGGTCTGCTCGACGTCGCGGCTGTCGATCCAGCGCCGGTGGTAGCGGGTGCGGAACCGACCTTCCATGTTCTGGTAGAACCGGCCGGTGTTCCGGGTCGGGTTGCCGAAGTCGAACGTCATGGGCTCGCCGTCGGTCAGGCCGCCCTCACGCACCTCAAATATCTTGTCCGGGATGCCCGACGCCTCGTCGAAGATGTAGAACGGCGTCGAGTTCGCCGCGTGCAGACCGGCGAACGCCTCCGAGTTCTCTTCGCGGCTGGTCTGGGCGTCGCAGCGCCACTGCTCGCGGTAGTCCTTGTGGTAGTAGTTCATCGACCCGGCGCCAGCGTTCAGCTGCCACCAGTGCCGGGTGATGCCGAGGTGGTGCCACTTGGCCAGCTCGGCCCACGTCTTGGTGCGGAGCTGCTCACCGGTGTTCGCGGTGACGACGCCCTTGGCGAACGGCCGCGTGTCCATGATCCAGCGGATCAGCCACGCGACGATGGCTGATTTCCCGATGCCGTGACCGGACGACGTGCTGTACTGCAGCGGAGCGACGGCATTGACCCCGTCGAAGCCGCGCTTCGCCACCTCGCGGCCGA
>Ga0070751_1002183_pt1 | contig 11265 bp, 13 predicted proteins | sample VirMetDEL_Aug_28_FD_78514 | JGI IMG/M metagenome (GOLD analysis project Ga0070751, IMG submission 78514) | Aqueous microbial communities from the Delaware River and Bay under freshwater to marine salinity gradient to study organic matter... | ecosystem: Environmental > Aquatic > Marine > Coastal...
ATCTCTGGCTGTGGCATTTCCATAGTTAAGTGTTATTTTGTGATCTTCAACTTGTAAATCCTGAATATTTACGGTGTTTGTATTTCCTGTGATTTCTAACTCACCATTTATAGTCACAGTGTCACCTGTAATGGGTGTTATAGTATTTGTGTTTAATACACCTGATGTATCTATATTACCTGAAAATACACCTGTTGTGCCATTTACATTACCATTAAAGTATTGTCCACTAACATTGTTTGTAGCACTTATATCATTACTTACACTAATATAACTGGCAGTTATATTGTTGATACTTAACATATCACCTGTATATGCTGATATTGTGGTATTACCTCTGTCTGTTGTCCAGAATAAGTTGCCATTCTCTTGTAAATCAGCAGTATCTAATACTACATCTCCAGTGTATCCATTTACACTATCAACTAGACCTACATCTTCACTCCAGTATAATGTGCCGTTTGCGTATGCTCTGAGACCTTGATCCACGGTGGGTGCGTCAACAGGAAACTGATATTGAACAGTGGTGACATTACCCACTTCCAGTGTTTCAAATCTACCTGATGTTGCTATTGTGTTTGCTAATGTTCCAGATACAACTGGTCCTAATGAGACATTGGAACTGCTATCAGAAACTGTGATTATGTTATTGGTGCTATCTACTGTTATTGCGGGTCTGGTAGTAGATACTGTTATATTTGCCATCTACTTCTCCTAACTATCTAATGCTGTAAATCCGCCCTGTGCTGATGTCTCCAGCGTGGGATCACCTATTGTGACCTCTGCTGTATATCTTTCCGTAATAATATATCTATGAATATTTGTTGTTGCGGGAGAATCTGTGTCTGTCCATTTGACACTGAAACAGGTTGTTGGAACTTTTGTTCTTGCGTTTGGTAATATATTTCCAGTATATCTGTCTGCTGGAATAGTCACTGTGACATTGCCATTTGCGGCGTCACTAGTATCCACATATTGTGCTACATTTCCTTGTTGTACATCAAAATAACCAACTATTGTGCTATTTGCGTAGTTTGGTTCGCCAGTTTGACGATTAAATGTGATATTATTTACGACCACAGTTTGGTAATCTATATCCCAGGTGTATCCTGACACACTGGTATTTCCAAACTGATAAGTGAACTTTCTTTGTTCTTTGGGGAACATATCCAGTGATATAATCTGATCTGCCCCACCGATAAACTGCTTCCAGTCAAGTAGTTTCATTCTATTCTCCTAAGGGTTAAATCATAATACTATAGCATTATGATTGTTTCTACTATTTATGCTATTTTGTTATTTTGCCTATTCTATAGGCCCATCTACATTGTTATATAGATAGTTGCTTAATATGTGATTACATTTTTCTTCAGTATAATCAAGTTTTATCCAGTCTTCTAATATAGAATCTGTAATATTACTTATATGAATAAATGTGTTAGAACTTGTGTCTTTATCAAAAGGTGAAAAATAAACTGTTTGATTTGTTAAAGTAGCAGTATTACCTGTTGTATCTGTGCCACTAACATCAAAATATATTTGTATAACTATTTGTTCACCATCACTTGTTATTTTTTTATGATGTGCTCTATCTATTGTAAATGTAGTTGTAAACTCTTCAAATCTATTTGCCATTATATCTCCTATGTGCTAAACTTCACAAAATGTACTTCACTACCACCTATGTATTGACTATTACTATCACCTTGAGCATACATAAACACTTTGGGTGTTCCTGTTCCAGTATATTTGAATGCTATAGGTATATTTGCTGTGTCTTGATCAGCACTAGAACTTAATCTACTTTCATTTATTAAACCACCAGTCAAATATTGTAATAAGGGGGTTTCATAAACAAAATGACTACTAGCACTTGTTATTCTTACTGTATCATAGAAATAACTACCTGTATCAACATCATATGCTCCGCCTACTCCGTGTGTTCCATCATCTACTAGAAATCTAATAGTTTTAACTTCGCCTGGGTAAGCACCTTTATATACTCTAATATAACCAGTGTAGAATCCTGCTCCAGACCCTATATCACCTAAATGTTTATAGTTCAAATCATTATCGTGAAATGGACCTATAGCAGTTTTATCAGCACCATTACTGGGCAACACTAAATCATCTGTTGCTACTCTATCTGCGTCAAGTGTTCCTGCTACTATGTTATTTGCGTTTAAGTTTGTGACATCAACTAAACTTGCGTTTAAGGTTCCTGTTGTGATAACATCACCTGTTATACTTGTGACACCACCATTACCATTTCTACTTACATTGGCATCTGCTACCAGTATACTACCTGCTGAAATAACAGTTGCCGCTGTTAAATCACCACCTGATTGTGGAGAACCATTAAAAGTTGCTAAAACTAAGTTTTGACTGGTTAAATGTGAAACATAAGCAGTATCAGAAGTATGTCCTGTTCCACCATTTGTTTCATCAAGTGTTCCTGTGAGTTTGGCATCATTATATGATAATGAGTTTAATGCCGCAAAAGAACCACTATCAGTCACATAACTAAGGTTTATGTTATCTAATACTGCTAAATCGCCCAGGTTGGTGTTTACACCACTCACAAATCCCACACCCTGTGCTGTTAAGGCACTACTTAAACTGGTATAACCTGTTCCACCGTTGCCTTCTCCCATAGTGCCTGTGACATCACTATTTCCCACATTTATTTGTTCACTACGCAATCTCAAACCATTGGCACTGAGTTCTGCCACATAGTTTACTGTGCTGGTTTGTCCTGTTCCACCTGATCCTACAGGTAAAGTGCCAGTGACATCAGCATTGGCTATGTTGATTTGTTCGCTTCTTAATCTTAAACCTGCCGCACTTAAATCAGCCGCATAACTTGCCGTTGATGTTTGTCCTGTTCCACCACTTGTGACTGGAAGTGTTCCGGTGACATCACTGTTTCCTATGTTTATGGTTTGGCTTTGTAAACGAACACCACCGGAACTGAGTTGAGCCGCTGATATAGTGGCTCCTGTTTGACCTGCTATTTCTGTTATGGGTGTAAAGTTAAGTTCACTTGTACTGATGCTGTTTGCTACTATTTTGTTTGCGCCTATGGTGCCATCTGTTATGATACTGCCACTGATAAAGTTGGTGCTTTGAACAAAACTACCACTTGTATACACATATCCTGCTTGTTGTTCTGTATTTGATGAGTTTGTGACCACAACTATGTCATTTTCTATGGGTAATCTACCTGTTTGACTCTGGAATGTGACATCACTTGGAGCATTTGTGTTGCCCAAACTGTCAAAATAGAAGTAGCCTTCCACAGCATTTATTTGTATGTTTCCAGCGTCTGTGAGCGCCTGTACTACACTGGCATCCAAATATGTATTACTTATACTGCCAGTTCTTAATATAATATTATTGCCACTGGTGTCCAAAACAGGATCACTGCCATCTATAACTGTGACAGGATTTATTTGAACATTGGCAGTCCAGACGTGAGCACTACTTATAGTGGAAAAGTCACTGATACCTCTGTCATTACCTGCTTTTGCTTTGTAATAATATGTTCCTGTATCTAAACCTCTGATTTGGAACTCCACATCTGTTCCTGTTCCAAATGTTGTGGATGTTTTCTTTCTGGCTAATAGTTTTGGACTGGCAAATCCTGAATCTGTGCTACTCCATAGTTCAACCGTGTTGTATATACCACTACTTGCCATTGTGGTTGTGACATCAAATGTTGGAGCACCTGCTAAACTTTGTTCATTATCCACAACGGGTGTGCTGGGTGCTGATAATCTATTGAATAGTTTTATGTCACTATTTGGTGCTGGAGTAAACTCTGTGATTGGTTCCACCGTGTAAACATCAGCATTGTATTCCACAGCAGTGACATCTACCTGTATCATACCTGTGTCATCTGCTTGTTCCACAAGTTTTAATATTCTGTATTCTTTGTTGTTTTGTCCATATACATCAGGTTCATATAGTTTTATGACATCACCAGCATCCAGTTGTAATCCTGTATAATCCAGTGTAAAGTTTACCACAAGTTCTTCACGCAGTTGTCTCAGTTCCTGATTTGCCAAATATTTTGCTTGAACATCATTGTTCACAAACTCATATCTTATTTTTTGTTGATTGTCCCGTTCATTGGCTTCTCTGAGATTACTTGGATAATCTATAGTCACATAGTTGTTTTGATCCTTTTTGTATTTGTCAGGATATTCTGCTTCTATGCTGTTTATGGTGTCACTTAATCCTATACTTGCGAAGTTTATACTGCCTATAATGTTTTCTGCGTTTGCCACAAAAGCATTTGCCAGTGTTGCGTTTGCCACTGCTTTGTTTGGTGTTATTTTCCATTTGCCCTGTTTTACATCAAAACCAAAGAAACTATTACAGGCTGTGAGCAATCTATCCAAGTTTGTTCTGATGTCTTCTGCTGTATTGGCTACACCATTGATAGTGTATCTTTTCTGTGTGGCATTTGCTCCATCTTTATCCACAAAACTTATGAGTTCATCACTATAACTGGATAGTGTGCTGATTGAAGTCATATCTATGTCACTATTTGAAATATTGGCACCATATATAGGGCTATTCAAATAATCAACTATAACATTACCTGGATTGTTTAGACTGTTATTGAGTTCATATGTCATTGTGCCCAAACCAGTCAGTTGTGCTTCTGGATCAAATGTTATTTGAACTACAGAAAATATTGTGCTGGAACCAGCATAATCACTATTTGCCCAACCACTAACCACATTGTAAGCATCTGTGCTGGAACCCTGAATAGTATTGGCACTGCTACCATCACCATCCCATACCCAAACTTTTACATTACCTGCGAAGTCTGTGCTACTTGTTCCATCTTCATCAACGGTGCTTGTGACCGTTTCATTACCACTAAACACTAATCTTTTATTATTGAAATATATATTACCCAGTGTTGTGCTACCTGATGTTTTTTCACTGAGTGTTATAACATAAGTCATTTGCTGACTATTGCTACTCATATAAGCATCTGTGACTATACCATTTGTTATAACATTACCATAACATATGGGCACACTATAACTGGGATTTGGTGGCAACTGAACTCTGACACCTGGATTTAATCCATTTCTACCTGGTATATCAGGAGTAAGGGCTCTTGTGACACCTTTACTTACACCTGCTACAACTGCCGCTGTGGCCACTGCCGCCGCCGCATAGGCTGCCGCTGTTCCATATACAGTTGTTCCCAACTGGGCACCAACTAATAGTTTTCCTAAGAAATAGTTAAATGTGTTTGCTATGGCTGTAAATACTGACATCTATACTCCCACATAGGCATAATGAGTCTCAATGGGTTGCCAACCTTTATTTGTGAGATTCATTTTGGGTGAGTTTGATAATAAAGCAAGACTCATACTGGTTATGTCTCCTCGCTCTATGAGTTTTTCACCCTGTTTTACATATTCTTTATATAATCTAGCACCTGCTGATGTATGTCTATATTCAGGTTCCACCCACCAAACTATTTCATTTAATACTTTGACATTGGGCAACCACAGATTGGGTGCTATCATACCCATCATTACACCAACTATTTTATTGTTTTCCTGTGCTACCAGTATGATACCTGCTTTTGATATCATATCCAGTATTTTGAAAATGTGATGTTCATTGTATTCAGGTGCTTCTTTTTGTATTTTTTCAAAAGGCTGAAAGTCTGCGAAATGTCTCAAACAATCTACTATTTGTTGATGATCTATTCTGTGTGCTAATCTTACTTTCATTATCTATACTCTTTGTGCCGCTAATGTATTAGATCCGCTATTACCACTTCCACCGCCACTTGAGCCTGTTGTGCCTTCTGGATAGTTTTTACCAAAATCAAACTGCGTATTCATAAGTGTTTGAGTTCTATCCCAACTGAGATCATTTGGAAAATATTTTTTCATACCAGCACCATTGGTTTTTCTGCCTGACAGATTGTTTTCCAAAATCCTGTTTATATTACTACAGGTAAGTGTCACACGAGTCACAGTGTCCATACCAAACTGCTCTCGGTCTTCATCTAATGCGAAGTTTGTGATGATACCTTTGTATCGTCTTGTCACTGTGCCACCTGCTAAGTTTCCATTGGCTTCTATAAAGCCTCTGAATATTTCTATGGGTGCGCCTTTTATTTTTGTGTTTAATATTAAATCTATATAATCAACTTCACTGGGTATTCCTGAAAATACTATACCAAGTTCTCCATTATTCACACGAACTTCATCCTGAAAGTCTGTCATACTGAGAAAACTACCCAAGTTTGTGTAATCATTACCATCAATAGTGTAAGGTTTATAAGTGTCTGCCACATAATACACATTGCCTTCTATAGGACCCAGTTTAATGAAAACTGCTGGTGCTATATTGTCAGTGCTTATGCCTTCAACTGTTGAACTAACACTTGGCATTATTGAACTACCTCTATAAATGTGAATGCGTTATCAAATGTAAAGAAACCACCTGGAATAAGTGTATGTGTTGGCATACCCAAACATTTGACGTGGAATGTGCTGTTGTTTGCTACATTTAATCCAGCACCTATAATACTGGTGCCACCATCAGCACTTGCGTCAAATATATTTCTATGTACTGGCACTGTGACCAAATCCAAACTTACATCTGCTCCTGTGACTTCTGCTGTGACATTGTATGAATATCTGCTGTTGCTGGGTTGTATGTAATCACCTTTTGTGAATATAACATCACCACTGGGTATTGTGCCTACCGCTAATGTTGATAACACTAGATTACTACCTGTATAACTATTGATTACTATGTTTGCTAAATCAGGTGTTGATAAATCTCCCAAATAACTCATTATATAACCCAAACTGGCATTTGGACTAAGTGTTATTTCTTCTTCCACTGTGCCATTTTTGCTGTTTAAGTCTTCAAGTAAATCTCTGTTTGTGAGATAATCAAAAGGTCTATCACATAATACATCAAATCTGTATATACTGGGACCTCTTGTTGCTGTTTTTAATCTATTACTTCTGCTGATTGTGGCAGATGTTATAGGCATTTTATTCACTGTTATTGATGTTGCGTTATTGATTATTGTTTGAAAACTCATCTAAAATCTCCTGCCACTGGGTTGTTGATTCTGTGCCCTTTGGACTAAACTATTGATGATGCCGGGATCTTGGCTCAAAAGTTGAGCAAAACTTCTAGGGTCAACAGCATTTATATTGTATGTGATATTTTGTCCACCCATACCTCTGAGTTGATTGTTTGGCATAATAGTTCCTGCTGATCCATTTGGATAGAATACCTCGGGTCCTGCTTCTCCCACGATCACTGGTCCCGTTCCATTTACAGCACCACCTATAGCCGCTTTCTTTGTTTTGCCACCACCTATACTCATTGCTCCACCTGCCGAGAAACTGATTGGTATGCCAAAAGCACCAAATATAGCACTTAGAAGTGGTTGAATAACTGCTAATCTTAATGCTTCTGCTATAAGTTTTGTGACTATCTGTTTGAAAAAGCCTTCAAATGTATCAAGAGCACTTTTACCTTCCTGTAGGCCTTTGACTAAGTCCATACTTAGATTTTGGGCACTATTGCTAAAGAACTTGAAGAACTCTTCTGCCACTGGTGCTATTTCATCACCAAACTTGTCTTTTAATATATCTAAACCAGTCACTGTGCCATTACCTATGGCAAATCCAGCGTCTTCTCCTACTTCTTTACCGGCTTCTACTATTTTTTCTTTGTTGTCTCTGAGTGCTTGAGCACCTTCATCAATGGATTCTATAAATCCTGCTACCATTGTTCTGGCATCTGTTCTTATGTTGAGAGCATCTGATATTTCTTCACCTGCTCCTTGTAGAGCACCTATACCCTCTTTTCTTACTGATTTTGCGGCTTCATTTATTCTACCAAAGAAATCTTCAACACCAGTATCACCTGTTGTTAAACTTATCAGTTTACCTATTCCCACACCAAGTAAACTTATGGATTCTATGATAAAGCCTAATGCCTTAACAGCATAATCAGCCACTGTGCCAAATACATCTCCGAAGTTTTCCTGTAATGCTGTTCCCACACTTACTATGTAATCTTTTAATGTGAGAACTACATCAATCACAGTTGCTATTGCTGTGGCACCTGCTTTTAATCCTGCCACCAGTGTTTGACCTACGGTTTCACCAAATGCTAATACTTGTTCTTTGTTGTCCCTGAACAAGCCCACCATTTCTGTTAAGAATGTTTGGAACTCTGGTAATATAGCACTACCAACACTATCCGCAAATAATGTAAATGCGTCACCTGTTTGTGATAAAGCACCAGTGAGTGTTTGGTTTAATAGTTGTGAAGCACCTTCAACAGTTTTACCATATTCCAAAAGTTTTTGTCTGGTTTCTTCAACACTATATGTGACACCTGCTTCAAATCCAGCCGCCGCTAAAACACCTTTTTCCCTAAATATGTCTGCCGCACCGGCACCAGCACTAAAGGCTCTTTGTAGTTGTCCTGCCGCATCTTCAAAACTCAATCCCATAGCACCTGCTATGTCAGCCGCTAATAGTGTGTTCTTTTCTAAATCACCTATACTGGTGCTGACTGTTGCTAGTACTGGTTGAGCACCTGCTAATGCTTCAAAACTAATGGGTAAGTCTTCTGCTGTTTTCTTTAATCGTTCTAATACTGCTGAACCTTTTTCAGCACTACCTGTAATAGTTGTTAGAACAACTGATATGTCCTGAAACTGCTGTGTTGCTCCTATGGCACTGCTTACACCCTTAAAGGCCGCAAAGGCAGTAGCGGCAACACCTATTTTACTGGCTAATCCGCCAAATAAACCCGCACCACCTTTTGCTTGTCCTGAGAGCCTACCTAAACTGCCCTGAGCACTTTTTAATCCTCTGTTAAAGTTTTTTGTATCTAAACTAAGTGTGACTTCTATGTTTTTAGCCATCAATCTATCCTATCTATATAAGAGTTTACTTCCTGTTCCATTTTGTCCATTGTGGGACTTGTAAACCCTCTAGGCGCCTGTTTACTCCAACCCTTATCCAGCCTGTCAGCATATGGATAACGACTACCTATTGTTGTTTTACCTTCCAGTTTTGTTTTGTTTCTGGCATTTCCGCCTCTGGTAGGTGTAGCATTTTTGAGAGTTTTGTATGATTCTTTCATCACAACACTGGGCATTTTGTGTAAATCTTTTAATAAATCTTTAACCTCTGTTGCGTCTATTTTGAACATTTTTTAATCTCTCTGCTAGTTCATCAGCACCAAACATTTCTGCTGGTGGTGTTTTACCAGATTGTTTATAGTGTTCATATTGTTGATAACTTAAAGCAACATCAAACACTAATAAATCCAGTGTGCTAGCCTGGTCGTTTACTTCGCTTGGCAACTTGCTATATCGTTGTGCCATTGCGTCCAACAGCAGGATACCTCTAGTATGTGGACTATTGGGATCCATCCTGTGGTTCGTCACTTTCCCAGTACTGAACCTACCTCTTTCATAACAGCAGTCATTACATCCATTGGTAATACATTGCCGTCTTTCATTACTTTTTCACCTTTTTCATCCAAAACTATGTCACTAAGCAGTTCAGCATAATCAAAATCTTTGACTACACCAGCGTTTGCTAATCTGTTGAATAAGTTAAGGGGTTGTCTATCCCATATATAGAAATCCAGACTATCACCATATTTTTCCACTATGGTGTCTTCTGTGATTGTGAGTTTTAATAGTTTTGGTTTTGCCGCTATATCTGTAATATTCATTCCTTTATATCCTCATTTCTTGTTTGTAAGTTTAATATGGCACTCAAACAGAATGTTATTCTGCCTTTGGCCTTTTGTATGTCTTTTTCAGCACATTTAACTTCATTCTGTGCTTTGGCTATCTCCATCTCCAAACTCTTCAGTATGTCCTGATGGCTGTGTTGATTCCAAATCTTCATAACCTTTTTCCTCTATATCTGTATTTATATGTTTTGTTGTTTTTGTTTTGTGTTTGACTTCAGTTGTTCTACCCAAAAGTTCTTCAAACTCTTCCATTGTGTATACAACTCTGTTGGAAACAAAACGGTCTTTTTTACCCGCTGTTTTTTTCCAAGCATCAAATCTATCTATTGTGGTTTGTTTCATAAACTCTCCTGAAAAAATGGCTCGCATATTGCTATACGAGCCATAAAGTTATTGTGTTTATACCTCACCTTCTGTGAGCGAACCATCAACTTCCAACACACAACTACTAGTCCAGACGGGACTGTCCGCTGAAACCGTTGGGCTAAGTCCACTGATGTATCCAGCACCAGATAACCATTTGCTACCTGAATCTGTTCCATCAAAATAAACTTTGAAATCCACTTTGGTTTTGTCATTGCTGACACCAAATAGACCTTTTTCCACAACTGCTCCATTGGCACTTAAACCTGCGTTGCCAAAGAATGTGTCTTTGTCAACCACTAAGTTTAATGTCACCTGGTTTGTTGCTGGTGTTGTGACTACTTGTTCATCACCTGAAGATAATATCTTGAAACGAAAAACGCCTGTAGAGTTGTTGATTGTCACATCTTGGATTTGAGGGACCGCTAACACATTGGCTGCCACGCCGATTTGACCTTCTGGGGCCAACTCAACATATGCTTCATCGCCTGCTGACACATTTATTACTGCCATTGCTTTCTCCTATTTTTCCTTGTTATATTTCTGTAAATCTATACTCTAAAGTATAAATCTGTTTATCCACTTGAATATCAGTAGAAACTTCGCATTCACTAGTAGTGACATTTGCTATATTTCCTCTGGCATCAAGCATTGCCTGTATAACATTTGATGTGTTATTTGGAAGTGTTTTGGCATCTACGCAAACATAAGCATTTATGGTTCTGTCTGTTTGAAAAACATCCTGAGCATCCAGTGTTTGATATAGTTGAACTATTTCTGTTTGCTCTTCACCAAAATAAATGGTTTTCATATTTTTCACATAAAGATTTTCACCACCACTAACCCAAGGTAGTTCGCTACTGATTGAAAAACCAGTGTCTGCTACCTGAGTAGTGACATTTGCTATCAAGTCGTTCCTAACTGCCATTACCTAATCCTGGTTATGGGTTTTCTGCCTCTGCTTCTGCGAGTTGCTTGAAATCTAACCATTTTCTCATCATCCTGAATGCTTCCATCTGAATCCGAATCATAATAATCAAAGATATTTGTGAGTTCTGTGAATAAGTCGTTAAACTTGTTATCATAGAACTGAATCTTTTGAACTTCTGG
>Ga0070751_1002184_pt1 | contig 11264 bp, 14 predicted proteins | sample VirMetDEL_Aug_28_FD_78514 | JGI IMG/M metagenome (GOLD analysis project Ga0070751, IMG submission 78514) | Aqueous microbial communities from the Delaware River and Bay under freshwater to marine salinity gradient to study organic matter... | ecosystem: Environmental > Aquatic > Marine > Coastal...
GCTCCAAGAACTACGTTTTTATCAATCATACTAAGCATGATCTTCTCCTTTGTGGAAATATAAAACGAAATTAATTATATTTTTATTCATTTTTTATGCTATTTTTTTTAGATTTTTATTTTTTCCATTAATCTCAAGATAACGGATAACAGAAAGTTCTTTCATCTTTGCTTCAATCATTACATCCATCTCAATTCCATAAGAATTGATTTCCTGATAGACATAATCTGAATGTGCTTGTGGTTTGATTTTAAAATCTTGTTGTTCTTCGGCTCTAGATTCAGAATAGTGTACTACAGGAACGATATCTTTCCAAGTAGATGCCGCAAGCTTGAGCGCATCTTCCTCGCACATACCTTGATGGCAAAACCGATGGTGGTGATAATCAAAAACAATAGGAATACCAATGCGAGTATGTACCTCATCATAAAGTTCTTTCGTGGAGTATAAAGATTCTTTGTCATCGTTCTCTACTGTTAGTCGTGACTTCACACTATCTGATAGTCTTTCAAAGTTCTTGCAAAAGTTGTCAAGAGCCATTTGGCGATTATTATAGTGTGCGCCTACATGAATATTTATCTTCGATCTTGGATTTTTTGGCAAACAAAGTAAATCAAAAATCTTACCATGATTTTCCAAATCTTTGATTGTATTCAAGATCACATTCTCTTTTGGTGAAGTTAATTTATTGAATGGTCCTGGGTGGCAGGTAATTCTCATTCCATTTTCTTCAATCAACAATCCACACTCAAAAAGAACTCTTTCGATTTCTTCAAACTGTGGTAGATCTTCAATATTGTATTCAGAAGCCCACGGAAAAACATCAGAGGATAACCTGAAGAAATTGAATCCGTTGTCCCTATTCCATTCTAGGATTTTGTAGAGATCTTTACAGTTTTGAAGAGCCAGCTGTCCAGCATACAACATCCCACGTTGCTGGAACGTTCTTTTAATCATTGTGCGATTTGTAGTCACTCTTTGTGCTTTCTTATTGGTGCCATAGTTTTTTGGATCATTTAGTTGCATATTAATGCAGGCATAGCCAATATCTCTAATCATGTAAACCCCCCATGGTTACATTAGTTATACGATTTTATGATCTAGATTATTTAATCTGTTCCCAATTCCCAGCAAGATTCATGCTCAGTACAGCAACAAACTTCTGATTCACAAACTTCGCAAAAACCGCACATATCACAATTTTCGCAATCTTCGCAGTTACAATTTTCACAATTACAATGTTTACATTTTTCAGTAAGCATAATAAATCCCTCCAAGTCTGAGTTTTAAATAGACCTCTGAGGAACTAAAAGAAAATTAAGTTCTATCCCAAGTTTTAACATCATAACCAAATTCTGATAGATATGAACGGTATTGTTTATAGTCTAGACCGAGAATCCTGGATGCTTCAGTATTATTCTTAGCTACTGTGATTATTGAATTAATCATAGCTTCTGCAACAATCTTATGCATTGAATGCCAGAGTGGAAAATTAAAGAATTTAAAATTTATATTTCTGAGAGTTGTTTCAAGTTTAATCGATATCAAATCTTCAAGAGTTAAATTCTCTACTTGAAATACGAATTGATCATCAATTTTATTCAATTTCTTTAATTCATCAATCTTAGAATAATTTTTATATTGTATTTCTTTCATAATTTATATATTATATAATAATATTAATATATTATAATATCTTAGATTGACATGTCCATATCATCTTCTGATTCTGAAGCTTCAATGTCAGCTTCTGCATCCTGTACAGCTTTGTCGACATCTGGTGAAAATTCAGGATTAACCTCATTTTTGAGAGCATTTTCCCAACGATCAAAATATAATCTCAGATTTGCAATAAGGTAAGTCTTGTAGTCAGCTTTGTCAGCTGGATTTCCAAGATCGGTATAATAGCTCATAATTGATTTTTCGATTTTCGAGAATGTCGACTGAGCTTTGTTTCTTCCAGTTAGATCCTCGTCTTCAGGGATTGACTCAACGTTGTCATCTTCTGGTCCTTCTTCTTGCTCTTCTCGTTCTCTTCTTTCGGGACCAACGATCTTATCCTCTGGTAATTCTTCATCTGTCACTTCAATTGATATGTCAGCTTCTTCCTGCTCAAATAAAAATTGTAAAGATTCTGACAAATTTTTGTCATCTTCTTGAGGGACCGCAGTTTTGAATAAATCTAGAGTTGCTTGCAAGATGTGACTTTCAAAATCGTCTCTTTGTTCTTGAGAGGTTGTAAGGCTATAATAAGCATCTTCAAGCGTGGACAAGAGATTTGAATTCAAGAAAAGGTCATCAAGTGCAGCCATTCCGGAACTCGAATGCACAACCCTTTTCTTTTCAGAAATCATCTTTAGGTCATGTCTTATCTTCGCACGATAAATCTTCTCAGCAATTAATGCTTTCTTAGCTTTATTCAATTTATTTTCGTTAAATTTTGAAATTGCTAATTTGATCTTTTGACGAAAAATTTTTTCACTAATAATTTGACGGTCAATGCTTTCATACAAATCTTCTCTATCCATTTGAAAGTTCTCCAATCTTTGAATAAACTAATTAGTCAATTCGTTGTATATTACGAAGGACTTTTTCGACGATATCGGTTATGATATCTCCTTCGCTATAATAGGGGGCTCTTTTGTTTGTGTATCTACCATCGATTTTAAATCTATTTTTTACTCTTTTCTTAAATGTTGCATCACTGACCGATCCATGTGTTTTATGTCGGCTACTGGGGATGACTCGAACTGTCACAGTGGACATACTAGCTTGTCTTGGGAGTTCTGAGTATTCAAATTTTCCTTCCTTGACTTCTTCTTTTTCGTCTTCGTCTTCATCACGATTCGGATCACTTGTCCCGGCATACCCTGCAACATTTCCGCCTGCCATTGTAGATATTTCTTTTAATTCTTCTTCAATTAACTGTTGTATCAATGATATGATTCCTTCGTTTATCACATCAGTGCCATACACGATTCGAAAATATTCTTCAACATTGTTTCCAACAAAATCTTTGATTAACATTTCAACAGGAAGTCCGTGTTTAGCTTTAAGGTCAAGTAACAATCTCAAGTCTGTTGCGCTATAATTTTGTGGATCTAATCCGTCTAAATTGGTTTTTAAGATTTTTGCTACACTGGATTGTGTCTTTTTGGGTAGTAAAGGAATTATTTCTTCTAATGTAGGATTAGCGGATAAAGATGCTAACTTCGTTTTACCAATTCTTTTCTTTGCAAATTCCAAAGCAGCTTCCTCAGAATCCATTGTCAATTGTCTTAAGTGATCGCTCATATTCGGATCAGATTTCATTTGAGATAAAATCTTACGATAAGCTGAGGTATGCTTTATTGCCGGAGTAACGATAACTTCAACTTTATCATTCTCAGAATACATATCGAATCTTGGATCACCTTTGTCTTTTTCTGAAGTGCCCAAATAAAACTTATCATACTCTTCAGGTTTAAATTCAAAATCCTTATAATATTTTCTTTCCTCTGCTGGCTTCATGAGTTCCAATAAAGCAGATGCAGGACTAGGGCTTGGATTGTTTGATTCTACTATTTTAATGTTTCCAACCCCATCTTTTAATAAAAGCCTCCACAATTGAATTGCTTTTTCATAAGAGATTTCAACTCCGGAAAATGGAAGCAATCTTTTTGATTTTGGACCAGGCTTGGAGACAATTATAAACACTTCATCTGCATTCTTTGACAATTCTTCTGCCATACCCAAGTGACCCATATGCGGTGGCTTAAAAGAACCAGGCATTATGGCAACTGATTTTGTGCCAGCAACAAGCTCTGAACTTTTCTCTGATTTTTCGTCACCGATTTCTGGATTTACGTTATCTTCAATTTGTTCATTTATTTTCTGTGATACTTGTCCGGACATTCCAGATCGAATAAAGTCACCAGTAATTTTAATTGGCTTGTCAATACCGAAAACTTTTGATGACCTCATCACAACGCCTTCATGATTTGTCAAAATTTCATTTCCAACTTTTGATTTATTGACCAATGTTTTTAATACTTCTCTTCCAAGCAATCTTGTTGCATGATAGAAAATTGCAGAAGAAGCAAAAAGATAATAAAGGTCATCTGTAATTTCAGGATGAGCATCGGTACTCAATAGATCTCTGACAGAATATTGTTGTTCCCCTTCATCTGGAATAAGAGCGACGTAATTGTTTTTACTGAAAATTGCTCGACTCTTACCGTCAACAAAAGTAGCCTTTCTTGAATAAGATGGCTTTCTAATTTTACTATCAGACAACCATTGGGAAAGAGGCTTTGAAATACCGGTTTCAGAATCTAATTTTATTTCTATTACCTGGTTTAAAGCATCGTTATAATTGATTTCAACTTCTCCCCTTGTAGCAACAGTATCAAAAGGAGAAAGAGCCCTAAATCCAGATACAGGGTTATTCTGATTAATTAAATTCACAAGTTCAGTTAGCGCTTGTTTTTGTGAATCAGATAATTTGATTTCTTTAGTTTTTCTAGCACTCTTTCCTTCTTCAGAATAAATCTTGTTTAACCCATGGAAGGCAATAAAATCTTCATCGTATTTGATAGCGTTTACTGAGTTATCTCTTGTGGATTCAATAACAATATCAGAATTTAAACAAATTGAAGGATCGTCCCACATTCCAAGTTCCTTCATTATCGATTCCATACCGGAAGGATCCCTTGATAATACGGTATTTAAAATATTCAGAGTTTTTGATCCATCTTTAACAAAGCCGTGCCCAGATGTAATTTCCTTAACAACGACTTTTTTAGACTTCTTTCTGTGTGTTATCGTTAAGGTCTTACCAACCCTCAGATCGTCTAATTTCAGCCCCATAGACACTAGCTTGTGTAAAGGTAAGGTGATCTCCTCATCAGTATCAAAAGCCTGCAAAACCGCTTTTTCGAACCTCTGACGCAATTTATCTGCTGTCACACCTTTTACATCCAAGGGAGCAGCAGAGAGACGATCAATGGCAAATTCTTTTTCACCTTTTTCGTTTGTAATCAATCTAATTGGACCATTCACTCCGTCAATCTTAATAGAAGGGGTGAACTCATTAATATACTCAACAATCTCCTTTTCAAATACAGATAAGAGATCTTTACCGGTCTTTACCTTATCTAGATCAAATGGGTGCCACATGTGCCCCACTGGACCTTCTGTGAGCAGTTTGTCCATAAGTTTAAAATACCTTTATTTGAGTTCTAAAATTTCTTCTATAAGAGAACGAATTTGAGACCGAAGTGATTCGTTTTTCTTTTTATCGTTCATTGAATCTTCAATAGCCTTCCCTCTTTTCTTCTCGTATTTAGAAAGTTTGCCATCTTTATTTAAATCAGCCTTTTTAGGGTTTTTTAATTTTTCATCTTTAGCCTTCTTTTTAGCCTTCTTAACGTCGGGATGTCCGGTGTCTCTATTCCCATGCTCGCCTTCATTAAATGCTTGGAGAACTTCCAATTGAGCAACAGGGACATTTCTTTTAATGGTACCATCTCTAAAACGGATATCATACTCAGTTACTTCATTTAAATCAGAATCCCAATTATGATCTACAGTATAAGCTTCTTGTCCTTCATATACAACATGGTGAGCACAATAATGATTAGGAGCGAAAATTCTATCAGCACCTTCTTCAAGATCATATTCTTTCTTTGGCGTGTTGATATCAAACTTCTCCATCAATAGACGATTAAGTTCCTTGTTTTTCCAATCATGAATTTCCATTATATTTCTCCTTTTAAGCTTATCTTTCTGATAGATTGATTCCATTAAACTATTCTTATGAGCATCAGACCAATCACGAAAATATGTATTCCCTAATAAATAGGCACTTTTTTCCATATTTCTCATATGTTTGTTTGTTTGAGCATAACCAGGTCCAGTATATCCAATATTTTCAAATTCACCTTGTTCATTTTGACAATGATGAATTAGTTCGTGAGCAATTGATCTCATTATATCTTTTGGATGACGATTTGTGACATAAACAGTTATTTGTCTGGTATCAGGTTGATAATGAGCAGTTTTGCCAAGAATGTCTTTTGCATTTTCTTCGTCTTCGTGAAAGATAATTTCTGGATTTGTTTTTAATCCAAGTTTTCCTCTCATAAATCCATAAAGGTCATGAATCAAAGAAATCAATTCAGAATAATCATTAGAAGAATTATTTGTTATCTTACAATATTTCACGATTTCTATTGTTCTCCAAGATTAACAATTTCAAATTATTTTCCACATATTCTAGGATTCTCATTTTTTCTAATTCTTCATCAGTGTATCCTCTTCTCTTGAACATACGCTTAATGTTTTTGGTTACTGATTTTGCGAACTTTCTGAATTCTCTTGGGTTGTCTAAGATTTTTTTGATTCTAGGATCTCTATCAATAAGATCTTGATTATCAGAGATAAACCTAGAAAGAATTTTTCCTATAACTCCGAGATCTTTGCCTCGTAAACGAATATATTTTCTGAGCTTGTCAACTTCTGCTTCATATTCTTCTTTATTTTTCCTATCTCTAGCTTTTAGATCCTCAGTGCCCCCGGTTCCTTCAATAGCGTCTTTGAGTTGTTCCTTTGCGGCGTTTAGGTCTCTCTGAGTCAGCATAATAGCATTTCGATTTTTATCAGCTTTATGTCCTCTCAATTCAAATTCTAATTCCTTAATTCTTTGACGCAATGTACGAACTCGGTCGCCTGCACTCTTCCTGTTGACTTTCTTTCTTTTTGGTGTCCTAACATCACTCTTTTCTTCTTCAACTTCAGAAAGTAAATTTAGCTTTCTTACTTCTAGTAACACTCTATCAAGAGTACCATTTTGAACAGCTTCTGCAACTGGTATTCTTCTTTGTTTAAAATATAAGCGGATTCTTTTTGCTAATCTTTGAGCAGTTTGCTGACTAAAGCCTTGCTTTTGAAGAGACATAACAAGGGGCATTTCTTTTTTCCCATCGGCACTTGCCTTAACGTTTTGTCTAGTCATGATAGAAAGCTTTGTGTCCTTTGGAACGGTCGAGACAACCTCCCCTTGAGATTCAGCTTCTTCCTGGGCAGTCTCTACAGCTTCTTCGCCTGTTTCGATTTTATCAGAACCTGGAACGCCTGCTTCGCCAGCTTGTTTTTTCAACATAGCTAAAAGACCTAAAATTTGTTGTCTTCTATATTGCTGGAACTTTCTAGGATTAAAGAGTCCCCAAACATTTGTTGCCAATTGATTAAAGAAGCCTCCATAATTGTCAACATACTGAGCGGCTAATTTTCCTAATTCTGAGGCAAGTGGATCGGGATTGTTTTCGGCAGCAGCTTTAATCTTATCGGCTTCTTGATCTGCCTTGTTTTCTTCTTCCGGTGTTGGCTCTCTATTGACTTCTGATTCTGAATCTTCAATAGGTATATTTCTAGCTTTTAAAAACTGTTCTGCTTCAATCTTTCCTATATCTGACATATCTGGGCGTCCGACGGAATCTTTGCTTTTTAATATATATTTTGCAAGTTCAACTTCATCCATGTCTTTTTTGATGCCTTTAGCTTGCAATGCCACTCGATCAGATGGCGGTAACCCTTGAAAAAATTTAGACCCCTTTTGTTCTTCTTCGGGGTTATCGCTTGTTTCAGCAGGCTTCGCATCACTTGCTTCAGCAGGTTTTACTACTTTTTTATATTCTTCTTTTTGCTCACCCTCTGGCATCTTTTCGAGCACTTTAGCTTGTGTTTCTGCATCCAATCTTTTGAAAACATCAATATTGGGTATCGTCGCTTCTTGTAACAACTTGTTTTCGGCAAAGAAATTTAAAAATCCTTTATATTTTTCAGATCCTTGCACTTTTGATTCAGTTAAAACCAAATTATTTTCATAATTTTCTAAAATTGTGAGAAAATTCTTGTATTCTTGCTCATTACATTGCTTTTTTAACGTTAAAAGAGCTGCAGCCCTTGATAACTCTTCAAAAAATACAATTTGGTCTTGCTTATTCATAAAAAATGCCCTCTTGGTTAGGAATTACACCCTTAAGTAGTATTTTTGCTTTCTATTTTAACAATAATTGCTAAAATATTCTTTACGATGTTATCAGGAGTTGTAGCAACCTTCAACATGCATATTTTTTTGCCTTCAATGTTGGAAATCCATTTTTCTAAGACAATTCCGTATTGATTTGGGTCATTTTCGGTAATATCTTTCCAACTTATAAGATCCCCAACGCTTATCTTCCTGTAATTTATTGCTCCAAGCATATTATCGCTTGCAGTGGTTGTCTGCAGCTCCGGAAGCAGCCCAAGAATCAGGCTTGATCTTAAATTTGAAGCCATATCCTTTTGCATATGAGGTAACTACACTCACACTTTCGTTTGATTTGTATTTTTCCTCGCTTGAAACATCAAAATGCACTTCAATTGATGCATTTGGCAACTTTTCTCGAATCATATCGGCTTCTGTTAAAGTTAAAGTTGCTTCTTCTATTATTCTTTGTTTTAAATTGAAGAAATCTTTCCTAGAATAACGTTTTTTCTTCCAAACATATCGCCCACCTGATCTTTTTTCCGGATGATAAACACAAATTGCGGTCGCAAAGATGTATTTTTCTTGAACAGACTGAGAATCTGTACCAACATAGATGTGATAACCACGAGAGACGTATTCTTTTAAAAATTCAATCATCTCTTCGTTAGAAATAATCTTATTGTTGTTAGAATTCCACACTTTTTATCCTTAATTACCAGGAGGGTTTTCTTGAGTAAATTCTCTAGAGGCATCTTTCGTTTCTCTTTCTTGTTCTCTTTGTCTTCGCTCTTCCTCTTTCTTTTCCTCTTCTCTTTGTTTTTCAATTTCCGCAATTCTGTCTTTTATTTTTTGAATTTCTTCTGTTTCTTCTTCCCCGGCATCTGATAATTGTTTTGACAATTGAGAAAGTTCATCAAAAAGGTCTTTTTCTGTTGCTTCTTTTAAAAATTTATTCCAATTTTCAAATAATTTTTTCATTTTATAGCTCCCTATACACCTTGTAAACTGCTTTTTCAAAATTCATTCCATCTTCCCACATCTTAACTGCCCTCCGGGCAGCATTTTCAGCTCACAATCCGTAAACTCCTGCCTCATTAAACTTTAATTCAAGTTTTTCAATGATTATTTTCTTTTTTTTATCATAATTATCCATTTTTTTACCCCTTATTAAGAAGCAGATACAACAATAGTGAAGGTATTACTTCCTGTCTTATCCTTTAAAACTACTTTTTCGCCATCATGAAGCTTTTTCATATCTGATTTTGAGATATTAACATCAACTTCGATGTCATGTCTAGCTTTTGCGATGTTACCTTCTGCCTTTTCATTCATCATTTGGTTTTGAGGAGCAATATCATCTTGTAAATAATGGTAAACAGTTGACATATAGTCAGAAAGTTTTGTAATTTTAGCTTGAACCCAAGCTGGAAGGTTTGTTTCGTCCATATTGTGAAATACATCTGCTAATTTTTGAGCATAATCAGCAGCTTTATGGAGTTGTTTGTGAGCCATTTCAATTTCGTGATCTGGTTTACCGGAAATTGTGACATTAAAGTCTGTTTCTTGAGGTCCATAAGTCTTGCAAGGGTCTTGTCCACACCCACAATTCTTCTTTTCAGGCTTCATCATAGCATAATTTTCAGCAAGCCATATGATTTCTTCTTTTGTTAAGCTCATTTTGTTTTCTCCTTAGTTTTTTTTGTACGATAACAGTTCTTAAAACCTTGTGATTTACAACTAGCCTTTTGAGAAAAGCCCATTTCATCACAGGGAGTAGACTTGCAATAAGATTCTGAGGTTCTTTGTCCTCGATTTCCGTCGCCTCCTGCTGCTCCTCCTCCATCTGCACCGCTACCATCAGCTGAGGAATCACCGTGAAGAAGCCCAAAGTCATAAAAATGACTTCCAAAGTACTTTTTACTCCGACCAGGCTTTTTCTTTCTCCCTTTTGTTTTCTTTTTCTCTTCTAAATTTCCTTTTTTATCTTGCAAATATGCAGCGATTGCCATTTTTCTTTTCTTTGCTTTTGATTTGCCTTTAAATTGTTTTGCTTTCGATTTCTGAAAGTCCTTTATATACGCCCCAGCGCCCATTGAAGGTTTTAGCTTTTCTTCTAAAGACTTATTTTTCTTACAAACATTTACTTTGATAGTCATAACGCAGTAATTAGTATTTAAAAAATGAATAAAGTTTATATTTTGGTTAAAAATAGTTCATATCCATTGAGAGCAGTGCGAGTTAAATAATAATCTTTTACATCACCAATTGGAACCCATCGATAATCTCTTAGTTCTTCTTCCTGAAGGATCATATTGCCACTCCACTCAGATACAATGAAATAATGCTTTCCTCTTTCAAGATCAGAACCAATAAACTCTGCTTTCTTAATTCTTAGGTTGATCTCTTCCAGACATTCTCTATAGAGACCCTGTTCTTTGGACTCTGAGAACTTTCTTTTGCCACCTGGGATATCGTAATGGTCGCCATCACCGGAAGGCTTGACGAGCAAAATTCGACCATCTGAGATGAATATCCCTTTACAAGATTCAGTAGTGTCGCCCTTCTTTAATTTCATTTTTATTATACCTCTCTATATGATCGATCATGATTTTTGGCAGCAGATAATACAGCAAATGTTTTGTTATAAAACCACTCTTCATTAATGTAAGCATAGTTCCTTTGAAATTCATTACTCTCAGTAGCCCATTTTACTGTAAAAACTTTAGAGTGTTCTCCCTTGTGCATATCCATAGATATTGGATATGCTAAGCTGCCATATAAATGAGTTCTCGTAGAAGAGATATTATAATTTTTGTTCATTAAAGATTGATATGTATCAATATTTGTCACTAATCCATATGGAGAAACACTGCTGTTTAAATTTGAATAGACTTTTACGTGACTTTGCCAGTTATCTGAAAATATAATAACATCACCAATACAAGGTATTTGAATGAATTCCATATTTTAAATATAAAAAAAGCAGTTAATAACTGCTTTTTTATACGATTATTATAAAGTTTTATTCTATTCTTTTGCTATCCTTCGCAATCAGGCATAACATCATAATAAACTTCAATAACAGACCCTCCTGCTGGAATGAAATCTCTGTCAAATACAATTGAGTTAGAAGTAATATTATACTCCCAACCTACACTTAATCGAATACCATCGAGTTTTACCTCGATAGTCTGAGGAACAGGAATGCGAGTAAGCTCAAAGCTATCGTTGATTGCGACAGATTCAGTAGCGA
>Ga0070751_1002194_pt1 | contig 11250 bp, 7 predicted proteins | sample VirMetDEL_Aug_28_FD_78514 | JGI IMG/M metagenome (GOLD analysis project Ga0070751, IMG submission 78514) | Aqueous microbial communities from the Delaware River and Bay under freshwater to marine salinity gradient to study organic matter... | ecosystem: Environmental > Aquatic > Marine > Coastal ...
CTCCTGAAGGAGAAGTTTTAGACAAATTAGGGTTAAATAAGATGTGTTGTAGAAGACATTTATTAACTCATGTAGATATAGAATAATTTCTTATTGTATTATATAATGCCAAAATCTATGAAAAGGAGGTCTTATAAAAAAAGAAAAGCTTCTCGTAAAAATATTAAGAGAGTTTCTATAAAAAATATGAAACATGCACACAAAAAACATCTAACTCATCATTATGCAAAAGGTAAACATAAAACACACAGATCTAGATATGGAGGAACTGGATGTATGTGTGGGGGAGGAAAAAAAATGAAAGGTGGAATGGTTTCTAGCCCTGCAGCTGGACCAGTTGGATATTCTTGGAATGGTGGTGATATAGGAACATGGCCAGGAGCGGCTGCAACCAAAGGTTTAGATACAAATGGAGCCACTATGTCGAATCATTTTAAATTGAGTCCAAATGGAATAGTAGTGGGAGGTTTAAATCCAGCTCGTTCTACTACAGATGATCAACTAATGACTCCCCCAATGAATGGAGGAAGAAAGAGAAAAGGAAAAGGAAGAAAACAAAAAGGCGGATTATTTCAAGAATTATGGAATTTAGGGAGAGGAGTTCAATATAATGTCCAAGGGGTTGGATATGGGTTTGCAGGAAAACAACAACCTATTAGTCAAAACCCATTTCCTACTGAAAGTCAACCGATTGATAGAGATGCTCAATTTATAGGTGGACAACCTCCAGATGTAAGAAAAATATTTATAGATGCGAATAACCAAGTGGCTAAAATATAATTTTTTTCTATGATTATATCATAAAATGAAATTAGTAAAAGATATCAAAAAAATGTGCACACCCGCAGTAGTTTATTTATTACTTAGTGTCTTTTCATTAGTAGTATTAGTAATTTCTAATCTAGGAAATAGAAGAACATTATGCGTAGGGGAATATGATTGTCCAGTTGAAAATGTATTTTTTATATTTATAAGTAAGATAATTTATATAGCATTTTGGACTATTGTATTAGATTCTTTATGTAAGAATGGATGGGGATCTTTATCCTGGTTTTTAGTATTTTTACCTATTATTTTGTTTTTTGTTATATTAGGTTTATTTATGATTTACAAAAATAATGCAATGAATCAAACAATCGTTTTAGTTGATCAAGAACAAATGATATAAATCATTAATTTATAAAAAATAATATGTTAATGATTACATTTTAAAAAAATATACTTAAGATATAATATAATGAGTGTAAAGTTTGATAATATAACTTGGAATATAATTGAGAAATTTTTTTATGATAATCCTCAAGTATTAGTAAAACATCATTTAGAATCATATAACGAATTTTACCGGACTGGGCTAAAAAGTATATTTAAAGAACGAAATCCTATTATTCTTCAAAAAGAACAAGATGCTAAAACCAACCAATTTAAGTATAGATGTGAATTATATTTAGGTGGAAAAAATGGAGATAAAATTTATTATGGAAAACCAGTAATTTATGATGAAGATAGGGAACATTATATGTTTCCTAATGAAGCTAGATTAAGAAATATGAATTATGGAATGACCATTCATTTCGATTTAGAAGTTGATTTTTTTATTGAAGATGATGAAGGAAAAATAAATCAATCTACTGAAGTGATTAATTCTATTTTTTTAGGACGATTTCCAATCATGCTTCAATCTGATTTATGTATTTTAAATGGGTTAAATCGGGATGTGCGTTATAATATGGGAGAATGTAGAAATGATTATGGTGGATATTTTATTATTGATGGCAAAGAAAAAGTCATTATTAGTCAAGAAAAATTTGCTGACAATATGCTTTACATTAGAGACAATTATAATGATATTTATAGTCATGGTGCTGATATAAGAACTGTTTCTGAAGATGCTTCTAAACCTGAGAGAACTTTATCAGTTAGAATAGTGGCTCCTACCAAAGAATACTCCAATAACCAAATAGTTGTAAATATTCCCAATGTAAGGAAACCTATTCCTTTATTTATTGTTTTCCGTGCATTAGGAATTATTTCGGACAAACAAATTATCGAATACTGTTTATTAAACCTTGAAGAAAACAGTTTCTTTGTAGATTTATTTATACCCTCTATTCATGATGCTAATAAAATTTTTACCCAAGAAGCAGCACTAGAATATATAAAAACATTCACCAAAGGACATACAGTAAATCATGTGCAAGATATTTTAATGAATTATTTTTTACCTAATATAGGAGAATTAAATTTTCAACAAAAAGCATTCTACTTAGGATATATAGTCTTTAATTTATTATTGGTTTTTACCAAATTAGAATCTCCTACTGACAGAGATAGTTTTAAATTTAAAAGGGTTGAAGTCCCAGGTAGATTATTATATGACTTATTTAAAGAATATTATAAACTTCAACAAGATCATATTAAATTAAAACTAGATTCAGAATATAATTTCAAAAAATCTAAAAATGTCTATCAAGGCGAGAGCTTCAAAGATGTAGTATTACAAAATTATGAACGAATATTTGGAGAAAGAATAACAGAAACAGGCTTTAAAAAAGCATTTAAAGGGAATTGGGGAGCAGCTGAGCATACCAAAAAACCAGGTGTAGTTCAAGATTTAAATAGATTATCTTATAATAGTTTTATCTCTCATCTTAGAAAAATTAATTTACCTATGGATTCTAGTGCAAAAGTCGTTAAACCTAGATTATTACATGGGTCACAGTGGGGAATAATTGATCCTGTTGATACTCCTGATGGAGGAAATGTAGGATTTCATAAACATATGGCTATTGCAACTCATATTACAAACGGATGTTCAAGCTACCCAATGATGAAATTTTTCAGAAGTATTTTAAAAATGAAATTATTAGAAGAATGTAATACCAAATTTTTATATTCGGCGACTAAAATTATGATTAATGGAAGTTGGGTTGGTGTCTTGACAAACCCTCAAGAAACCATGAGAATAATAAAAAAATATAAAAGAAATGGATTGTTGCCAATATATACAAGTATTAGTTGGAATATTAAAAAGAAAGAAATATTAGTTTATACTGATTCAGGTAGATTATGTAGGCCAGTATTTTATATTGATAATAAAAAACCTAGTTTTAAAAATAGATCAATATTAGAGAAATTGAATAAAATGGATTTTTCATGGCAAGAATTAATTAGTGGATTTGCTAAAAAAAAGGATCCTAATTTCCAAGTAGATAGTTGTAAAATTTATGAATTAAATGAATTATACGAAACCAATAATTTTGATGATTTAAAAGGATCAGAAGGAATCATTGAATATTTGGATACTGCTGAGGAAGAAACAGCATTAATATCATCTGACTATGATTTTAATTTAAGCAAACCATATACTCATATAGATATCCATCCTTCATTAATGTTAGGAGTCATGGGAAATCAAATCGTATTTCCAGAAAATAATCAATTACCTAGAGATTTATTTTCATGCGGTCAATCCAAACAAGCAGTATCTTTATACAACTCGAACTTTTTTTCAAGAATAGATAAAATGGGTGTAGTTTTAAATTATGGTCAAATTCCATTAATTAAAAGCAGATATTTACAGTTTATTAATAATGAACAACATCCTTATGGAGAAAATGTAATTGTTGCTATTATGGTGTATGGAGGCTATAATGTGGAGGACTCTATACTTTTTAACGAGGGTTCAATTAAAAGAGGATTATTCAGAACAACTTATTATAATATGTATGAATCAAGAGAAGAAAGCAGTAAAGTAGGAGAAAATAGTATTGATTCTCACTTTCAAAATATTCAAGATGCTAATATAGATGCAACTAAATTTGGATATGATTATGGTTATCTTGATAAATATGGATTAATTAAAGAAAATACAGAAATGGATGATAAAAAAGTAGTCATTGGAAAAGTTCAAACCAATCTTTTAAATCCTAATCAACCTCAGGATGTATCTGTATATCCTAAAAAAGGCCAATTAGGATTTGTTGATAAAACATTTATGACAGAAGATGAAGAAGGTTTTAGATTAGCAAAAGTAAGAATGCGGGAAGAAAGAATACCTGCTATTGGAGATAAATTTTGTAGTAGATGTGGTCAAAAGGGAACAGTTGGATTAATTATTCCTGAAGAAAATATGCCTTTTACTGAAAATGGAATTAGACCTGATTTAATAGTAAACCCTCATGCATTACCATCTAGAATGACTATAGGACAATTAGTAGAAACATTAATGGGAAAAGCATGTGTAAATATTGGGGGATATGGTGATTGCACTGCATTTGTAAATAAAGGATCCAAACACGAATTATTCGGTAAAGCATTAACACAACATGGATATAATAAAACTGGAAATGAAATATTATATAATGGAATGACGGGTGAACAATTAGATGCAGAGATATTTATTGGTCCAACCTATTATATGAGACTAAAACATATGGTAAAAGATAAAATTAACTATCGTGCTAGAGGACCCATTAAACAATTAACTCGACAAACTGTTGGTGGAAGAGCTAATGATGGTGGATTAAGAATAGGAGAGATGGAGAGAGATGGAGTAATAGCTCATGGTGCAGCAGGATTTTTACAAGAATCATTATTAGTGAGGGGAGATGAATATTTTATGGCAGTATGTAATAATACTGGAACAGTAGCTATATTTAATAAGAGTCAGAATTTATTTTTAAGTCCAATGGCAGATGGACCCATTAAATTTAATCAATCCATTGATAATAATTTAAATATTGAAAATGTTAGTAGATTTGGAAGAAATTTTTCTATTTTGAGAGTTCCGTATGCATTAAAATTATTAATTCAAGAATTACAGGCTATGAATATCCAACTTAGAATGATTACAGAAGCAAATGTAGATCAATTAACAAGTATGGGTTATTCGGATAATATAATTAAATTACAGCCTCCTGAAGGAATTACAAATGAAAATCAATTTAAATTTTCAATATCAAAAGAAATAAGGGCAAGACAAAGTCTAGCCTATAATAATATTGGAAGTATTGATGTGACAAATATAGAAATTGGAGAGAATGAACCATCAGAATACCCTGAACCATCTGAACAATTAGACCCAGAGGAATTTGGATGGTTATTTTATACTTATGATGAAGAAAGAGGAGAAGCTTATAAATCAATAATAATGAAAAATAATGGAGAACCATCAGAAATATGGTTTGTAGAAGAAAATAATAAAGATAAACCAAATAGATTCCCAGCTGGGTGGAAAAAGAATCAATTAACTTATCATGATAAAACTCCTATTTCTCCAAATACAATGGTCGATCAATTATTATCAAATCAAGTTCCAAACAATTGGTTAATTTGTTTAGACAAAATTAGAAATGAAAATATTGGAAAACAAATGCAATTAAGACATCCAAGTGATTCATCTAGTCCTCCTTATGCTCCTTATAGTCCTGCCTATAATCCGAATAGTCCTCCTTATGCACCAACTAGTCCTATTAATGACCCAAATAAACCTTTATATGATTCTTCTCATCCTCTTTATGAGAAAAATAAACCTGTATATGATCCCAATAGTCCTACTTTTGCTTCAACAAGTCCTCCATATGCCCCCAATAGTCCACCCTATGCTCCTGAAGAAGGAAAAAATTGGCCCCAGTCACCAAATACTCCACCTCCACAAAAAGGAAGCCGGGTATTAGTTTTAGATTCTGATAAACCAGTAGTTATAATGCCAAATCAACCTTCTATTGAAACAACAGGGAGTCCACAAATAGAAGAAATAAATATTGAAACAGAACCGGAAGATAAAACAGTAGAAAAAATAGAAGAAATGGTTGAAAAAACAAAGCCGAGAAGGAAAGATGGAATAGAATTAATAATAAACGAAGATATAGAGGAAGAAAAAAAAGAAGAAGAAGAAAAAGAAAGTGAGGGAGAGAAAAAGACAATTAAAATAGATAATTAAATATTATAATAAAAAATTGAAATAAAAATAAAAATATAATTTTGTATTATAAATAGAATGGCGCAGTCAAGCACAACTACAGCATTATATAAATCTAGAACAAATTTATTAAATTTATTAAAAAAACAGGGATTTGAAATAAAAGATTATGAGGAATTTAGTGTTAATGAAGTTCATATTATGAGTAATAATAAACAGCTTGATATGTTACTATCTACTCCTAATGATTCTGAATCTCCTAAGAAAGTGTATGTTAAATATCATTTAGGGAAAACTCTAAGAAGAGAGAACATAAATGATTATATAGATGATTTGTATACTATAGAAAATGTATTAAATAAAAATGATACATTGATAATTATTATGAAACAAGAACCACATGAACCATTAACAGCAATTTTAAATGAAATATGGGAACAAGAAGGAATATTTATTATTCTATTTAATTTAGAAAGATTACAATTTAATATATTAGAACATGAATATGTTCCAAATCATCAAATAATTGAAGAACAAGAAATAAAATTCATTAAGCAAAGATATAATATAAAGTCCAATGATGAATTACCAGATATATCTAGGTATGATCCAGTTGCTCAGGCTATTGGATTAAGACCTGGACAAATATGTAAAATAACTAGACCTAGTAAAACAGCAATTACTACAGAATATTACAGAATATGTTCTCAGTAATAAATATAGATGGATTTAATAAAAAATATGAAAGAAAAAATAAATCAATTGGATCAAAAATTTTTTTTATTGGTAGAGAATTTTATCCCTAATTATGTAAGATATTTAATGAATCCTGATAATGTTGAATATACCCAAGAAATTAATTATGTATTTTCAAGTATAAATAAAATAAATTCTGATGGATTTATGTTAATGAATCAAATGCATAGTGAAATAGATAAAGAATCTAAAATAACAGCAGAATTAACAATTGATATGGAAAGATTAAAGAGAGAAAATGCATTAATGAGAGAAAAGGTAAAACAATTAAAGAGAGAATCGTTAACTGCAGAAGGGATGTTTGATGATCAATTAGATTGGTATAGAGATCAAATAACAGTAATTATAGTGATGTTAATAGGCGTAATAATAGGAACATTATTTTTGAGGACATTAAAACTGGATTTTAAACAATGGTTTATTTCGATAGCTATTGTCATAATATTTGGTTGGATATTTACAAAAATAGCATTATGGGTGGTTGGATTGTGGCAAAAAGCAGTAGGTAATAAAATGGATACTATACCATAAAACATTTTTCTATGAGTATTTTATAGTAAAATGTTTAAAAATAATGGAGGAGATTTATTAAAATTTAATTTAGCACAAGGAAAAGATATTCTTCAATATAATAGTGAAATTACTCAAATAGAAGAAAAAAACTTACCTTTAATAGAAAGAGGTTCTAAAATTGAAAGCTTAGGAGGTTTGTTTAAATCAAATTTGAATCAAGGTAAACAAATGTTAGAATTTAATAGTCAAGAAACAGAAGATTTAAAACCTGAATTATCTCTCATTCAAAAGGGCTCCATAGTAGAATCATTAGGAAATATGAATTTAAACGCATCGGATAAATCACAATTAGAAGGTTTAAGTAATATAGAGAACGACTATAATCAATTATTAGCAGAATTTAGTCAAACCTATAAACAATTTAGTGAAGATTTATTAAATCAAAACCAAACAAAGAAAAATGTAGTAGATTATTTAGGTAAAGTTATTTCTGATACAGATGGAAATAATTATTATGTAAATAATTTTGGATATACCCATAAATATAGTGCCAGTGCTTGGCAAAATAATAATTCCTCATGCCCTAATACCACCATGTCCTTTAACGGAGATTTTAATAATTTTAAAACAGGCCCCGCTATGACATCAGGACAACCATGTAAAATAGCTGGACAAATTATAAAAAATACATCATCAGGAGAAACAGCGTGGGTTGATATTAAAGGAATAAAACATCCTTTTAGTGGGGCTAAGTCTAATAGTTGTTCCAGCAATCCAATTGAATTAAGTTCCCAAGATTATAATTTAATACCAAGTGGTTCTGCAATGGGTTCATCTGATACATGTTTAGCTTTAGATGTAAATCCAACTTTATACAATAAATTACAAACTTTAAGTGGGCAAATCAAGACAAAAGCAAATCAATTAGTTAATCAAATGAATTCTTTAAATTTAAGCAATTCAAAAGCACAAAATTCATTAAATAATAAAAGAAATAGTCTAATGAAAGAAGTTAATCAAATATCAGATATAAATAAAAGAGTAATATATAATAATAGGATGTTGATGCAAGATGGTGGAGAATCAGAAGATGCCTCTCTAAGAATGACATCAAGTTGGTATATTTTAATTGCATGGATGTTAATTGCTATTTTAGTAGTATCTTTAGCCATGGCCAATACAAGTGGCGTAGGAGGAAAACCAGTTTCAGGAGTAGCCTATGTTATTATTGCTTTAGGGGTATTAATGTTTTTAATTTATTTATATAAAAAGGTATCTAGTATAAGTATTCAAGTGAATTAATATATATTAATTTCTAATAAAATTATATATATTATGTCTTTTGTAGATGAAATAATTAAAAGTAGTCCAGATAAATATAATACAGTTATTAAATCTAGAGTATTAGATAGAACTTTAGAATTAAAAATTAAACAATATAATGCCCTTCAAAATGAATATGACCAATTAATTCGTGACCAAACTGTTAATGCCAAACCTCCTAGTGGAGGATGGAAAAGGATTAATGGAGGATTAAAACAAATAAGTGGGGCAGGAAAAGATTATGTATGGGGAGTAAATAAAAATAATTCTATCTATAATTGTAAAAAACCTTGTGATGAATCCAATTGGAGACAAATAGGTGGTTCTTTAAAACAATTAACAGGTGGAGAAAATGAAGTTTGGGGTGTAAATAGAAATAATGACATTTACAAAATGAATCAAAATGGAACTGGAGGATGGACACATATAGGAGGAAAAGCTTCCAATGTATCTCAAGGTGGAGGTTATGTATGGGTGGTTGGAGGAAATAATTCTACATATTATTGTAGAGAGCCTTGTAATGGCGAATGGTCTCTTGCATCTCAACCATCAGATGAATGGACATTAGTATTTCGACAAACAAATAATAATTGGAATTGGAATAAGAATAATGGAGGAAATAGAAATATTGATAAAAACGGAGCTGCAAACTATTCACAATTAGAGAATTTAGAAAAATTTAGAGGAAGTGATGGTAAACTAACATTTAAAATGACTTATCCGGGTAATTCAAACTTATCATCACCTCAGATTTGGAAACAAACATCTAATCCTTGGACTGTTCGAAATAATCGCAACGGTCAAGTTGATGGATATGAAGCGATTAGTGTTCCGTATACAGGTGACCAATGGGGTGGGCTTAGATGGAATGGTGGTCCATGTTTAATAAGTGGATCTAAAAATAATTGGTGGTGGTATGCGATAGGTAGTTTTAGACCATTTGGAAACAATTTGATACCTGGGGCTAATTCTATACAAGTAAGTAAAACAGAATTATATGTAAAAAATAAAACAAATGAACCATCTATTGTTCAATTAAGTTGTAATAACAGATATGTATATGGTTTAGATACAAATAAAAATGCTTGGAGAAGACCTATTAATGGAAGCGGAAGTTGGGAAAAGTTTGGGAATCCAAATAATTGGCAATTTTATTGGATTAATGCTTCTAATAATAAAGATGTTTTTGCTATTGGAATGAATAGGTGGATTTACAAGACGGATATAGATGGAAAGCAAGCATGGACTAGAGCGGATAATGCAGCCTCAGGTGTAGCTACTGTCTCAGGAGATCCTGATAGTGAAGATTTTTACATTACAAATACGAGTGATGCAATATACAGACATAGTCCAAAACAAGCAGGAGGATTTTGGCAAGATATTCCTAATGAAAATTATCAAATGGGTATGGTTAATAATCCAACAGAAAGTAATGAGAATTGGAAATTTTTAGGAAAACAAAATAATGTAGATGAATGTAAATTAAAAGCAGTTGAAGATAAAAATCAAGAATATGCCAGTGTAGTATATTACCCAGAAGATTTTCCAAATGAATGGAAAAAATCTTGTTTTGGAGGAGTAAAAGGAGGGAAAATAAATGCTCAATATCAAAGTAAGACGATCACATCATTAGCTCCAAATGGGTCATCTAGGTTAGGTGGAAAAGAAGGAGAAAAATTATTAAAACAAATGAATCAGAAAGCCAATGAAATAGAAAAATTAATAAAAGAACAACAACAAACGAATATAGGTGCAATGAGAACAAATAATTTATTAGAAAGTGAGAAGAGAACTGCTGGGAATCAATTAGAAGATATTTTAGAAAAACTAAGGAAAGATAGAATTGAAATTAATAAAATAATAAATCAACCCAATGAAAGTTCAGCGGCGGAAGATGGATATAAAAGACAATTATCCAATTACTTGATTTATTTTTCGTGGATTTTGTTAGTTGTAATTTCGGTGGGATTAGCCGCTCATTTAATTTCTAGTGAATCGGTTTCCGTAATAACCTATATTTTTGTAGCTATTTGGATAATAATATTAGCTAAATATTATTATAAACAAGTAGCTTATTATACAGGATGGGCAGTAGATTCTATTTCTAGTCTAATGGTAGATACAGTTAATTAATATATTTTTTATTGTCATATAATATATTAATAATGTCCAATAATATTCAAGAAGGAGAATTTTATTTAAATCAAAGGAAAAATCAAGAAAAATGTTTATCGAAAGATTTAGATATAATAGAAGGATTTACAGTTGTTTCTCGACAAGCTCAAAAGAAAAACCCTTCTAATTTTTACATTCCAGATGGAGCTGATCCAGGACAGACTGTAATGTGTGAACCAGATAAAATTAGATATATAAGGATAAACCAAACGAATAATTATTTAACAATTCAAGAGGTCCAGGTTTTTGATCAAACAGGAAGAAATGTAGCTATTCAAGGTGACTATTCAAATGAATTTGAATTAACACAGGGATTTTGTAGGAAAACTACAAATGAAGGAGTTGGTGTTGGAACACCTGGATCTATTTATAAAGGGCAATTGACTACAGGCCAATGTGAACAATCGTGTTCAACTGGTTGCACTGCATATGAAATTCAATATGAAGGTTCTTCTGAAGGTTTAAATCCAGGTTGTTGGATTTATCAGGATCCAACCGTAAAAGGAAATGGAAATAAAGATGCCATGTGTAGAGTTAAACAAAGAGAACCTGGAACCCCA
>Ga0070751_1002196_pt1 | contig 11245 bp, 12 predicted proteins | sample VirMetDEL_Aug_28_FD_78514 | JGI IMG/M metagenome (GOLD analysis project Ga0070751, IMG submission 78514) | Aqueous microbial communities from the Delaware River and Bay under freshwater to marine salinity gradient to study organic matter... | ecosystem: Environmental > Aquatic > Marine > Coastal...
CCCACCACAGGTTGAATTAGTGAATGCCGAGCAAGCTGAAGTGCCCTCAACTTCTATTCATAAAGCAGATGGGCAACCTGCAAGCACTGATGACAGCTCTAAATATGTAAGTTTAGTAAATTTCGGTCAAGGTTGTAAAGTTTATCGCACGCAACTGTCATATTATCAAGATAATGGCGGCGGTGCTACATTAAATAATGGATTGCGTTTTGGTGTATCGCCAGAAAGTCCTGATGTATGGAAAAATAAAGCCACTATGAGCACGGATGAATTAGGCTATTACATTCAATTTGAGCGTGATACTCGCACTTATAAATATCAAGCACCAGGTATAGGATTAATTGATAGTGGAGTTATGCCTGAAGCTGTAAATGGCGTTCCTACTAATAATGATATTTTAGAAATTGTATTGGCTCAAAATCAAGTTATTATGAATGTTTATCGCAGTAGCGATGCTGGGGCTTCTTTATTGACTACTCGCACTATTACGCAAGGCACGAAACTTTACCCATATATCACGTTTCAAGGGCCAAAGCCAGGTTCGGCAGATGGAGGCATTGAGGCATTTCAGCCAGCCCATCATCGCGACTGTTTTGTTTCAGGTTTTGACCCAATTCTTACGGGGCCTCATGGCGATGAGGAATTTCCAACTCAAAATCCACCTCCTGCAATTCAACTATTCAGGGCTCCAACTCGCTATGAAGCTTCTTTAGTTATGAGCGAGGCATTATCATCATTTTTAGGTTATAACAATTCACAGCAACCACCACAAGGAGCTGACCCTGTAAGGGGTCGCGACAGAGTATTTTTTGAAGCCCAGCAAAACTTCACTGCGTCTTTATCGCATGCGTCATATATTATAGAGTTGCGAAATATCCAAATTGATAGTTATAATGCAGTGAGTGGTGAGCGTGAAAATATATTAGCAATCGTTCCACAAAATAGCGATAATAACCAACAAATCGTGGAATACCAGCCATCGGTGCTTTATCCTATAGATGTTCGCCAAGATGCTCTGTTACGTCATATTCAGGCTCGCATTAAACGAATAGACGGCAGCACGCCTTTACTGGATGGTCTGTCAGTCATTACATTATTACTTATCTAATATATTATTTCTAAAAGGAAAGTAAAAGATATATGATTACGTTGCTTGACCGCCGCCTACCCCCGGAATTAAGCGATATGATATATAAGCATTACCATAAAATGATAATGCAAGAAATATGTGAAATAATTAATTATAAAATCGCTTGGTTTCTTTATTGGGAAGGTGGTGAAAGGCGTTTAGGCTGGCTTATATGTGAAAGACAGAATTATTATTCTGCTTTAGATTGGTAATTTTTGCTAAAAATAATATCTATGTATATATTATAGATAGATAGATATGATTGAAGAACAGAAAGAGAAAATACAACTTATAACCGAAGATGAAGAGCCTTTATTAGATACTCCATCGCCATCGCCGGAAGCACCAGCCGAGCCAGCACCAGAGCCAAAACGAAAAAAGCAACGCGCGCCGATGACACCAGAACGCAAAGCTATTTTATTAGCTAATCTCGCAAAAGGACGTGAAACAGCGAAAAAACGCAGAGAAGCAGCAAAAGCTGAAAAACTCAAATTAGATAAGGAAAAGGCTGAAGCGAGTGCCGAAGTTAAGAAAGAGCAACCGGTGCGCGCGCCACCACGAAAAGCAAAGACAGAAGATAATGAATTACGTAGTGAATTAAATAAATTAAAAGAAGAAATGAAATCAATTCGTCAAACTAATTCTGCTCCAACATCAACACAGCCAACCCAACCAACTCAACCTGCCCCACCAAAGCCAAAGGTATATTCAACCTTTACTAAAAATATCTGGTCACAGTTCGCCTAATAATTACGCGGCCATGGTCTTCCATTTTGATAAACATAATAATTAACTACTTTCGGTTCATGGTCAGCATCAGCAACCTCAACCTGACTATTTTTTTTAGGTCGGCAACACCACGCAAATGATGCGATACAGGCAAGCGCACCTGCAATTATTTCCAATATATTATCAATATTCATTATTAATTATATATTAGTATAATACTTTTTTCTCTCTGCGATATTAAAATCAAACGCAGTTACTATAATGTAATCCATTTTTACAAGTGTCTTCTATATCAGTATCTTCCTTTTGTTTTGATTGATTAGAGAGAAACTTCAAATGAGATTTACTTCTAAAATGACGTGCGCGTTCCCTCCATTTAATATGGCTTCCACAAGAGCATGTATAGTGTTTATGTTTTCGTAAATCATTATAATATTTTTTATCGTGCCCCAATGGATTTAACATATTCAGTTTCGGTTCAAAGGCATCCACAAAGGATTGCTCATTCTGTCTTAATCGTTTTTTATCACAGTTTGGTATTTCTTTAAGTATTTGAAAATTAAAATTGGATACGCCATGCTGTCTCATATATTTATAAACTTTTAGATGATGATGCGAAGCGCATGGATTTAGACAGGAATAATAATGAGCTGCCTTGCGATTGACTGGGTGATATGTAGAACCAATATAGCATTCAGGGGCGACGGTGCTGTATATCCTATAAATATAGCCAGTTCGTAAAGTCATGTTTTCCATTTATATTATATGAAAAGAAAAAAATTCCTCAATAAAACTAATTATGCCTAAATTATTCCTAAACTATGCTATTTTCTCAAAGAATTTATTAAGATATAATCCCTCATCTCTGGAATTACTATAATTTACTATAAGACAGTCATGTCGCTCTTTAATATTATCCCGCACTAATTTTTTGAATTCCTTTTTACCGATGAATGAATGTTCATCAGCTATTATGTCTAATTGTCTATCGCTCATATTAAATAACACTAACCCGCTGGAATTACAGCGCTGAGCTACACTAAAATGACAGTATTGTTGCGCGCTACAAACAATTGATATGTTATGTTTTCTTCCGTTGCAAAAAACGCGATTAACACTATTAAAATGTCCCTTTCGCAGGGAACCGTCAAATGATATATCGTCTAAAATAATTAAGAACTTGGGCGGGGTATGTTTCATAGCGAGTGCGGTCGTAAATTCTTCCACGCAATTATCATATATGGCTCTTAATATCTCATCATCAAATTCAGTAATAATATTCATTTCAGGCACATGCTTGACAGAGCATAAATGCTCCATCTTAAAATCATTTACTAACGGTGAAAAAATATAGATATGCTGGCCTTTAAAATCCTTACCATACATATCAGGATTAGTCAGCATTGAAACTAAAAAATTTGTTTTTCCCGAACCAGATGCTCCAGCGAGTAAAAGGCGCAGTGGAGTATCAAATATCATGTCTTTATGAACGGCAAACTTGTCGCCCTTGTCTTTAATTCTCATTATCTCAAATTTCTTTTTTTTAGGAGGCATTTTATATATATACTGAATATATAATAAATAATGGATAATATCTTGCAATATCAACAAGTTTTAGGAACTCTCGCAAGTGAGCGTGCTGCCGAAGCACAGAAGGAAGCCGAAGAAGTTGCTGAAAAACAGCAAAGGATTAGCGAATTCACAAGCCCATTTGAAGGCCCCGCTACTGAACATTTAATTGAATTAGGTAAGACTAAATTAAAGTCATTTGCTAAAAAGGCTGGTGTAAGTGAAAAGAAAGTGCAAGAATATATTGACGCATATAAAGAAGATGGAGGCGTGAGTGGAGTTGTTAAGAAAATATCTAATGATGCTAATGTTGTAAAAAATAAAGTATTAGAAAAGGTGAAGCAACCACTCGCTCGTGTAGCAAAAACTGTTGCGAAAGATGAGGCACAAAGCATAGGTAGTTTGCCTAATGATGTATTTGAACAAAGTGTAGCCACGATTAAATCGGCGCTTAAAAGTAGCTATGAGGGACTTAATGATGAAGGAAAAGCGGCATTTGCGAAGGTTATGAATGAGAATAAAAAGGAAGTTGGTGATTTTGATAATAAAACTGAATGGTTAAAAGATAGACTTAATACTGCCCAAGAACAATTAGAAAAAATTAAAGCAGCGTCTGCCGATGATGATGTGATTAAGTCAGCGTCGCGAGGGTATGATGTGGTTTATAGAAAGCGTCGTATTATAAAAGCAGCAGGTGATGATTTAGAAGATAGTGTTAGTCGCCCTATTAATAGTTTAAGAGGGGTTACAACAGTTTATAGAGCAAGCGATGAAGCCGAGCAACAGGCGCAAGGTTTTTTATCCGGTATTCGTAATCGTGTAAGCAAGTTTGTAAGCTCTAATACCGAGAATTTACAGCAAAAAGCAACAGAAGGTTTGGATAAGGCTGGCGAAGATGTGAGCGATGCTATTAAGAATGCTACTCGTGATGAGCGAGTTGGTGGTTTAGGAAAAGCATTAAAAAAGTCGGCAGAAGAGGGTGGTGAAATTGATGCAGAGGGCGGGGGCCCTGAAGATGTTGGTGCAGATATTGCCGGATTTTTAGCATCGGTGGGTGTTTTTTTGGGTGGTGTTTTTGGAGCACGTCACGTGCATGAAGAAGCTCCTAAACAAATTCAAAATGTTAGCTTTCAAGTTGGCGCGATGGTTTAATTAGGAAAACGCCCTTAAATAAAAATAAAAAGTGAAAAAAAATAATATTGTGTATTAGTATAAATGGATAGTATTGAAAAAATATATGCCGTAAATGCCGAGGCTCTTTCTGCCTCTAATAACATTGTCCAGTTTGATATTCCAGCAGGCTCTATGTATGATTTTTCTAAATCGGCAGTCATGCTTAATATGCGACTTACAACCAGTCACGCTGACGCGAATGTAACAGATGCTATTTGCTCTTTTCCTGTTGCAATTAATATTGGTAATAATGATTTTGCGAGTTATTTGAAAACGTCAGCCCTTATTAAAAATGCCCACCTTGATAGTCAGGCTGTTGGGCGTGTTGAAGAGCTCCGTGATGTCGCCCTTCTTCGCAATACGCTCGCACAAATGAATGAGAGCGAAAATCAAGTAATGGGTGGTGAGATGATGAACTCTATGGCTGTTAGAGCATTCCAGCCCTACGGCTCTATTTCGCCACTTATTGAGGCTACTGCTCGCTCGGGAGAAACCTCGCGCTATGTTGATAAACTTGTTAAAATTCCATTTAGCGATATTCTTAATGTTGGAAAAGTGCAGATGTTTGATACTGCACGTTTAGGAACATGCCGCCTCCACCTTGAGGTTAATATGGATAAGATTGCTGTTGAGCCAGCGACGATGCTGGAAACTTATTTTACTACCCAGAAAAACGGCCAGGTCGTGGATAATGCGGTTGCAGGCGCTGTTACAGAGGTGGTGCTTGGTGTCGGCGCAGTCAGCAAAAAATATGACGAGAGCTTTGAATCTGACCTCCCATATTACATTGGGCAGCCTTTAGAGGTCGCCAGTGGAACATTAGACGGGGCAGATATATCAGGAACTTTACGCAAAATTAACGATATTACCCAGGCTGCCGATGGCTCGGTTACTCTTACATTAAATGCAAGTTTAGGAACTATTGCGGGTGCTGGAACTGTAAATGTCATATTTAAACCAGCCGTGGATAATTTCACTGCTTCTATTGAGGTTTCGCAACCAGAACTTCGTCTTTATTCGGTAGGCTCGGCTAATATGCCTGCACAGCGCCCGGATAAGATTGAATTCACTAAATACACTTTGGAGCGCGACTTTGGCTCTGGACAGAATAATTTTAAACGCCAATATGTTGTCCCAGCAGAGGCTATTAATGCCGTAGTATGTATGAAAAATCAGACTGATGGTCTTTTATCAAATCTTGCTTTTGAAAATGCTCGAGTTGCTATTGATAATGAAAATACAACTGACCGAGATGTAGTCCCCTTTACCCCACTCTATTATAATCGTCTTGATGCTCATGGTCTTAATTCAGGTCAGCCGGTGAAATCTGTAATGGGTAAATCATTCAAACGCATAGCGACTGATAATAACCGAGGCCTTAATAAAGATATTCGAGTTATTGTTGAAAGCCTACCTGTGACTAATAGAGAAAAACTGGTTGAATATGATATTGAAAGTGCTGCAGGCGTCGGTGAGGTGAATTTTTATTATGAGGCGGTGGCTTCGGTTTAAGGGCGAGCCCTTAACAACCCATTTTGACTATACTTTTTTAAAAGTATAAATAAACATACTTAACATTAAATCCCTTTGAGTAATTGCTTCATGTAATGTTTTACAGTTTTTATGATACTGAATGTTATTTCTTTGAATTTGAACTATATAAGAGTTACAATCGCTTCTTTTCCTAATATTTTTTACCCCCAACTTATTATCTTTTCTTACCATTAATTAATCATTATCATTAAGGAGTTTTTATCATATTTTTTTTTAGAAATAATTTAAATTGAAAAAAATTTTTTCTAAATCTATATCATAATAATCATGCCTGTTCTTTATCATCAAATAGACCCTGAAAGCAACCGCTCCACATTTACGGCTTTTAATACAGTTAGTTTTGTCATAAATACCGATAGAAACGTTATTCGTAACTCAATTAGAATTGAGGGAGAACTTCGTGTAAATTCCACCGGCTCAAATCCTGGAACTCGTGCAGCTTTTACTGACCGCCTTCACATGAACCGCACTGTCGGCGCTCATTCGCTCGTAGAAAGCATAACCACAAGCACTGGTAATGGTGTAGTATTGGAAAATATTTCGCAAGATTATTCTCGTTATGTTGCTATGAAACAGGCGGCAACTAAAACCCCAGAAGAATATTATGATAGTGCTGAACTTTGTGAGCTAAAAGCGCCTACAACTGATGCTGCAATCGCTTACGCATGTGGCGAGGCTGATGATACGTCGCAAGGTCAAGTTTTTAATGATGCTGACTTTTCTTTTAAGCCTATGATTTGTCTTAACCGTGCGAGTGGCGATATTCCAATGAGTAAATTAAATAACTCTATTCGCATCTCATTCAATCTTGCTCGTCAGCAAAATGTGTTGTGTGGTCTTGGTCAGGTTGATGCTTGCAATTATGTGCTGTCTAATCTTCGTCTTACTTACCGTTCTATTGAGCCATCACCAATGGATAGTGTAATGATGAAATCGGTTGTCCCTATTAAGCAAATCGTGTCGTCATCTAATGCTTCGGTGAATACTCGCGTGCCTGCTGTTGTGGATAGTGTCGCTATTTCATTCCTTCAGCAATCGCGTGAGAACGCAAATGTTTTTGATACACTCGCTCTTGAGCGCCCACCTGCTGTTGATGAGGTGTCTTTTCTCTTCAATGATGCTACTAATAAATTGCAGCAATATGTCTTGAGTGAGCAGACTGAATTGCTCGGTGGCTTCTTGGATGCTCTAAAATCGGCTGGTATTTCTTCTGTTTCGCCTGGAACAGTAAAAGGTAATAGCGCCTACGGTTTAGGATTGGATTTCGCAGGTGAGGTGGATTTATCCAACCAGAAATTCGGTTTTAACATTCGCTCGGGCTGCTCAACGGCGAACCAATATATTGCCTACATGTTTTTCAATTCTAACATCCAACTTTAATTAGGAAAAAAAATATAATTTAATTATTTATATAATTTTTTTATATTTGTATAAGATATATAGATGTCATTTTACTCATCCGGAGATATTAAAAGCGAACTTATTGAGCCAAGCGTTCATAATCCTGGCGACCGTAGCGAATTCCGTATTAGAGGCGATGTTTTATCGTCACTTAAACTGTTGAATGTAGGCCTTTTTGGTGCTGCTACAGACTATTTAGATGATGTAGGGGCGATGGGCTGCATTCGTGCTATGTATTTATATGATGGTAAAACATTGCTTACAGGCCTTCGTCATTTTAATGAGCATATGGCTTTTAAGGCAATTAAGGGTTCTAATCAAGAAAATGCTGAATTAGATAGACTTCTTAAAGTGCATAACATTGGTTATACTACTGGTTATGATGCAAGCGATACCCTTTTTGCTAAACAAACTTTTATTAAGAATGAAAACACAGGAAATGTCGGCGGCACAGATGCTGTTGATAATCAAAAGAGAGCCTATCTCTCGCTGGCTGAATGCTTTAACATGCTCCAACAGGTCCCACTTCTCACAGATAAGGTATTTCCACAACTTCGTCTGGTTTTGGAATATGAACGAACTGCCCAGAGAAAGCAGAAAGCAACAAATGTTGCCTCGCAGAACTGCCGACCTCTTTTAGCGGTTGATAGAATTATGAACCCAAAAATAACTATGGGTATGTTGAGCTCTATTAAATCTGTCAGTTGGATAGACCATGAGCAAGAAACTATCCAAGTCCCAGCCGCCGCTGCTGATGTTGTTTCTCAAACTGTTAAAAAACTGCTCGGTTTTCAGGGCAAGACCATCGGTCGTGTGCGAGTGAGTAAAGCATTCCAAGACCCAGCGCTTAATGAGGCTGCTAATGCGGTTGTTGGATATGGTCCATATTCATCTTTACAAGGATTTCAGGAGAAGTTTCAGCTCCGTGTGAATGGTCGGGGTCTTTTCCCACGTGGAGGTGTTGAAGGTTCTAACCGAAATTTGGCTATGATTACCGATAGTTACGGCTCGCTTAATCTTAAAGAAGATGATGTTATGGTGTTGCACGCTGATGCGCCTGAAATGGACCCAGCCAAGCGAGGCACTAAATCTTATCTCGGCTGTATTGTGAGCGAAAAAATTATGGATTTACAGATTGAATACTCGCGAACTGGTAAGACTGATACAACCGCAGCCAGTAAATACAATTCCCCACTCAATATTTCGGTTGAGTGTGAGGTGTCTAAAATGCTTACATTTTCGCAAGGCACTTATCTCATCGGCTACAACTAAAAGTTTTAATTTAATATATTTTTATCTATATAGTATATATTATAATAATGAGCAGAAGCACTATAATACAATTGAGGGAAAAAGATAATCTTAATAATCATGGCGGTATGGCTGAAACCCCTGGCGAATATGCCGTTACGTTAGATAGACCTTTAAAATTAGAAGAAGGTGACCAACTCGCTATAAAGTCTTGTTATTTAGATACTACATCGCAGTCAGGAACAACTATTACAATTGATGATACAAATAATAAATTTAGTATGAAGCATTTAATTTATTTAAGAAATCACACGATAAGAACGGATTTTACAGTGACAAATGCGACCGGAATTACGCCAGTGGGTGATAATGATAATTCCTTGTATTATTTAGCAGAGCGAAATGGAAATACTTATAATAGTCATGTGTATAGATTAGATACAGCGATATTATTATGCGACGCGAGCGATGCTATTATTAGTGAGTGCGATTTAGTATTTCAATATAATAAACCTGACGCAACAGACCCACGAGGCTATGTGGAAAGCACTGTTACTCTTCACGTTGCGAAACAACAAGCATTAGCACAAGGAAATAGAATTAAGTTGCAATTATCCAGTAAAGTAGGAACACAGGATTTTGGAATTCAATTAGAATATTATGATACAGGAGATGCTGGATTACCTGGAATTAATGAAAGTTTTAAATTAGTAGGGCCACATGGAAAACATGGTAGTGATAAAAACCCAATAGATTATATTGCTGCACGTTTTTCAATAATTTTTAAAAGTTTAACAGGGACTCTGGGTCAATTATTATATAACGATGCATTTGTGCCTATGGAATATACAGTTAAATTTGATATACCACAAGGACGATATGATGGGACAGGTTTAGCCGCCTATATAACTGACCAGCTCACGAGTATAGACTGGGATTTTGGAGGTGACCCTAAAATATTTGAGCCACAACCAATTGAGGAACATTTACCCCCTGAATTTGATGCTTTTGCATCTCGCTCACCTTATATAACAAGTAATAAACAGGCATTTCAAGACCCAAAATATGGAATTAATGGCGTTGTGACGGATATGTTTTTAGTGGCTGATACAGGCACTGCTATTTTAGAAATAGACCAGACCGCACCGACTAACTATGTTATTGGCTCAAGTCAAGTTGGATTAATTTATGATGATGACGATAATAAATTTAAATTTGAGTTGCTACATGGAAGTATTTATGATACTAATGGCCGAATTGCAGTAAAATATATTGAAGTGGGCACATCAGCGCGATATAGAATTGCTAATAGTAACGCAGGAGTTGCTTTTACTGGATTTACCGCTGATGCCGACGGTGTAAAATGTTCTAATCTATTTATTCGTGATATGGGGTTTAATAGTTCTATGTTCGTGACAGCATATAACCCTGTTAAAAATGATTATGTCAATATTGGAACGGATATACAGACTTCCACTGTGCAAATTGTGCCTGGTTTAAATACGACTGCTGATTTAGTATCTATTGATTTAGTCGGTTTAAAAACAGATACTACATATTTCACAGCGCCAGCATTAGGGGCATTAGGTGATATTGAAACTACTGCCGTGTCTTCCGTAGTTGCGAATGAGATAAAGGGGTCACAAACAGGCTCACTGAATAATGGTTATTTCTTGGTGGAGATTTCAGGACTGCCTAATAGCGACATAGTAAATAATCCAAATAACAAGATACAGGCTATAATTGGACGCTATTATTCCACAGCAGATTTCACAGAGAGTGTGGATGGTTCGGGTTCAATACCCTACGTTCAGCCACCAGGCCCACCTGCGATGATAAGTGATTTGACAGTTCGCATTCTTGACCCCAGCGGTTCTAACACAGATAGTGTAGGTGGAAATAATACTATTTTCTTGGAATTAATAAAAGCGACGCCAGAATAAAATATATCAGTAATGTATAATGCCTACACACACTGATAAACCATCAGGGTATAAATCCACGAATGCCTCCATGATGAAACCATTAGATAAACCACGAAAGCAACTTACTAAACTCCAGACTGAATTTATGAAAGAGCATTCTAAAAAGCACAGTGCGGCACATAATAAGGAAATGCGAAGACTTATGAAGCTTGGGCACTGCATTCAAATCGCCCACTCAATCGCAATGAAAACAGTTGGAAAGTAAATTACTTTTTTCTCTCTACGTTTATAATTCATATTCCCATATATAAAATATAGAATATGAATAGTTACTTTTGATTATCACTTTTAGTTCTACCTTTAGGAATGACATCGCAGAGAGAAAAAAGTTTTAGAAAAAATCAAATAAATGCTGATAGTCTAATCGCAGTATGACATTTAAGTTATGTAGGATATATTTATTATTATCTGCCGGAATGTAGGTCATACCGCTTTGTGCAAAAAATTCAATAGC
>Ga0070751_1002197_pt1 | contig 11237 bp, 8 predicted proteins | sample VirMetDEL_Aug_28_FD_78514 | JGI IMG/M metagenome (GOLD analysis project Ga0070751, IMG submission 78514) | Aqueous microbial communities from the Delaware River and Bay under freshwater to marine salinity gradient to study organic matter... | ecosystem: Environmental > Aquatic > Marine > Coastal ...
ATCCGGTGATTTCGGCAGTCCTTCCGAACGTGAATCCCCGGGGTTCGTCAACGATATCGACACGGGCTACCTTGAGGGAGTGCAGGTTGCTCCCGAGCGCAGCCTCATGGACATGGCGCTGGGCTATGCCTACGAGCGCGCCATGAATGCCATCGAGAATCCCGTCACCACCGCCATCAACGTGGCCACCTCCTTCACGCCCTTCGGTCCCGTCAACGCACTCTCCAACGTGCTGGGCGGCCCCACCGTTGGTTCGGCCCTCACGGCTGCGGGGCGCAGCGTGGGTGAAGCCCTCGGCATCGGGACTACCTCTGCTCCGGGAACTCCCACTGCGGCATCTACTCCCACTGCGGCATCCATGTCTGCGCCCAGCACCACCAGCTACTCCACGGGCGGCGACTCCCGCGACATCGGCGTGCCCACCATGGCCCCGCAGGAACCCACGGTGGCCGAGGTGGCTCCCACCCTTGCGCCCTCCTACATCTCCTCCAAGGTGCAGCCCCGCAGTCCCAGCGCCATCTACGGATCTCTGGGCGTGCGGCGTCCCGGCAACCCCTTCACCTACGCAGAGGGCGGCTACGTCCCCGGCAAGAGCGGCGGCATGGATGACGACGTGCCCGCCATCATCGACGGGAAGCAGCCTGCCAGATTGTCCTCGGGGGAGTTCGTCTTCGATGCGGCCACGGTGGCTGCATTGGGGGATGGCAACAATGCGGCGGGGGCCCGCAAGCTCGACGGGTTGCGCAAGGCCATCCGCAAGAAGGCATACGGGCACGAGAAGCAGCCGCCCAAGAACTACAGCGTTGGGGATCTGGTGCGCATCTATGATCGTCGCCGCTAAGGAGAAGGACATTCCCGCCATCGGGGCCCTCCTCATGCAGATGCACCGCACCTCCCCCATGCAGTTGCCGCCCGTAGCCCCCCACAAGGTGGAGGGGGCCCTGCATGATTGCCTTGCGGAGGGCCGCATCTTCGTGGCCCACAAGGGGGACAGGCTGGTGGGAGTCCTCGCCCTCCAAGAGGTGGAGCACTGGTACAGCCACGGCAAGTTCATAGGGGACCTCGTCTTCTACGTGGATGCCGGTGCCCGCACCTCTAGGGTGGCCTCCCACCTGTTGCGCGCCGCCACCGAATATGCTACAATGCGGGGCCTTCCCCTCCTCATGGCAGTGGTGCATGGGGAGGACGTCGTGCGCAAGGACAATTTCTACGAGCGCCACGGATTTGCCCGAGTGGGCGGCGTCTACAGCAGGGGTTTCTGATGGGTTCACTTTGCACCTCCAAAGCCAAGGCTGTACCCACCACCACGGTGCAGTCCTCCGCTTTCCCCGCGTGGTACGAGGAAGCCCTCAAGAATCTCGTGGAGGCCGGGCAGGAGGAAGTCGCCCAGCGCCCCTACGAATACTACGATCCCCGGGAGCGCATCGCCCCCCTCAGTGCCACCGAAGAGGCCACCATCGGGCAAGTCCCCATGGCTGCCGGTGCCTACATGCCCGGCCTCGCTGCTGGCTTCGAGAGCGCCGCCATGGGCTCCCGTGGGGTGGGGGACATCGACTACTCCTCCTACATGAACCCCTACACGCAGTACGTCACCGACATCGCCAAGCGCGAAGCGGTGCGCGACTACGAGAAGATGCGCCCGCAGATGGCCTTCGGGGCTTCCCGTCAGGGTGCCTTCGGCGGGGCCCGCTATGGCGTCCAAGAGGCCGAGGCCGAGCGCAATCTGGGCCAGCGCCTCAGCGATATCCAGCAGACGGGGGCCGAGCGGGCCTTCACTGCAGGTACCGCCCTCCAGCAGGCAGAGGCACAAAGGCAGTTGCAGGCCGCCCCGATGTTTGCTTCCATGGGGGCACAGGCCCAGCAGTTGGGTCTCGGGGGTCTCGACGCCATCATGAAGTCGCAGGCTCTCCCACGCCAGTTGGAGCAGCAGCAACGTGACCTCGCCTTCCAAGAATACATGCGTGGCCAAGGCTACGGCATGCAGCAACTGGGTCAGCTCGGGGCCCTCCTCCGTGGGGCACAGCCCGGCGCCACCACCACGACGCAGGGCCAGACTCTGGTCCCGCAGCAGTCTCCCCTGCAGACTGTTGCTGGCCTTGGCCTTACTGGCGCCTCCATCTACAACCTCATGGGCTACGGTAACCCCGCGACTAGGGCACTTAATCCTTACATGTTCACTGGAGGCGGGTCCGCACCTTGACATGGCTGACGAGAATCCGCTCCGACAGTATTACGACTTGGAGTATCAGGATAACCCTGAGGTGTGGCGGAACCTGCTCATCGAGGCGGCAGTGTCTCGTGGCCTTCCTCCCAACTTCCTCATCAACCTGCAGCAGATCGAGACGCCCGACGCCGTGAACCCCCGTACCGAGCTGGGGCGTACCCCGCTTCCCGGTGGTGGCCGCGCCAAGGGCATCCTGCAGTTCACCCCCAAGATGGTGCGCACCTACGACATCGACCCCTTCAGCGTCTCGCAGAGTGCGTGGGCTGCCGCCGACATGGCCGACAAGAACCGCACCATGCTGCGGCGCCGCTTCCCCAACCTCAGCGAAGATGACCTCAATCACTATACGGCGGTGGCGCACTTCGCGGGCTACGGCAACGTCTCGAAGGCTGGGGGCATCCCCCGCACGCCCCTCGCCCAGAAGTATTCCAACAAGCTCCGCAGCATGCAGCAGCGCGACGAGCAGACCCTGCGGGACGAGATCTCGCCGCCCATGCCGCCGCCTCCGGCTCCCCCCGTGAAGCCCGCCCCCGGCAAGCCCAGCGGGGCCGCCCTCCAGAAGCGCAGCGATGCCAGCCTCGACGACATCCGGCAGATGCTGGGCAGCTCGGGGGAATACGTTCCCGGCGTTGACATGTTCTCAAGGGTTTGACCATGGACATTACCACTCTTAGTGATGTTGAGTTGGGGGCACTTCGTCGCCGGATGTCGGCGGGGATGGAGCCCGAGCCCTACACCCGAGTTGATGTTGCCAACGAGATTGCGCGTCGTCAGGGCAGGACCGGAGGGGCTCCGGTACGAGTTCCTCCCCTGTTCCCGGATCGGCCTCCTTCCGGCGCCGAAATCATGCGATCCATCGTGCGCCCTGCAGTTGCTCCGCCGCAAAGCATGGGTGAAGATCGTCCCTACACCCCGTATGCGGACCTGCCCGTGGCCAGCGAAGGCATGGCTGCTGAGCCATCTGCCCCCGCGCCTTCGGCACCCCCAGCAGATCCCTATGCGGCGGTGCGCCAGTATCTTGGTGGTGGCGCTGGCATGGGCGGGATCCCGGGTCCCACGAAGTTCACGATGCCTACGCGCCCCGCAGACCTCAATGAGGAGGAGGCGCGGCGCAAGCTCAGCGTGGGGATGCCCGGGGAGCGCGAGGCGCAGGAAACCTACAAGGCCGACCCCTACATGACGATGCTGCAGACGGGTCTCCGTATTCTCGCGGCAGAGCCCAAGCTGGGCCAGAGTGCCATCTCCGCCATCGCTGGGCCCGTGGCAGAGGGCACCGAGAAGTACATGACCGAGAAGGAGAAGGAGCGCCTCAGCAAGCGCGAGGAGGCGAAGGAGGCCCGCGAGGAAGCCTACCGCCGCTTCGGTGCGCAGCGTGACATCACCTCCAAGCTCCTCGAAATTGGCGAGGCCGCCAAGAACCGCGACATTCAGTCCCAGCAGTTGCGCTTTAACGTCGAGAAGGGCATCAGCGACGAAGCCTTCAAGCGACAGGAAAATGCAATCAAAGCTTCCGAGCGGGACCTGCAGCGGGCCACTCTTGAATTCAAGCTGGCGGTACAAGAGGGCCAGATTACGCCCCGCGAAGCCTTCCGCATCGTGCAGGAGCTTGAGACTAAGGCACAAGAGATTAGGCGTATCCCAGAGGAGCAGCGTACTCCCCAGCAAAAAGCTGATCTGGAAAGTATTCGTTTCATGCAGGCCGCCGCGACGCGCTCTGCCGGACACTACTTCACGGGCGAGGCTCGCAGGGATGTTGCTGCACTGCAGGCCGATACTGCGCAAGGCAGGTTGGAGCAGATGGAACTTGAGCGTATTCGCAGGCGCATGGCGGACATCCAGAATGGCTACAGGCAGAACGCAGTGGATCCGCAAGGCTACCTGCGAGATCCCGAATACTTAGGCCTACAAGCTCGGCTTGGCAGCGCGGCGGCGCCCGACATGAGTCTTGCACCCACTAGGCCTAGTGGTCGGTAAGAGCGCATGGCAACCCCCAGCAAACTGGAGTGGGATGACGCCAGCGAGCAGTGGGTCGCAGCCACTGGCCGCCCCGGCGCATCCTTCATCCAGTGGAATGGCTTAGGTTGGGACGAAGGCAAGAACCCGGAGGGTCCGGGGGCCCTGCGTCGAGGCATTGCCTCCGGCTGGGAGGGCCTCAAGGGTACGGCGATGGAACTCATTCCCGCCATGGCCCAGCAGGCCTTGGGGTATGAGGAGGCATCGCAGCGTAACCTTGCCGCCTACAAGAAGCGCATGGATGAGCTGGCCGCCAAGGGCCTGTCCTCCCGCGTCACCTACGAGGACGTCAAGGATGTGGGCAGCGCCCTCTCCTTCCTCGGGGAGGCCATAGGTGAAGCCCTTCCTTCCCTCGCCCTGACGGTAGCCACGGCTGGTGCGGGTGGTGCTGCTGCGGCGGGCGCCAAGGTGGCGGAGACTGGTGCCCGCTTCGGGGCCGGACGCCTCCTCGCCTCCCAAGTTGCCAAGAGGGAAGCCGCCATCCTTGCGGAGCGCCAAGCCCTCGGCGAGCCCATCACTGCCGCCGCCCAGCAGGCTGCCCGCGAAGCCGCCGTCCGTGGTGTCTCCCAGCTTACGGGTCAGGCGGGCGGTGCTTTCCTCGGCTCTTCCCTGCTCAACGTCCCCGAGTCCTTCCAGTCGCTGGCGGACGATGGCGTCAACAACGTGGGCGCCGCCTTCGTCGTGGGCACCATGAAGTCCATGCTGGACACCATCGGCCCCGTGCGCCTCCTTGCCAAGACCCGGGGCACCGACTTCTCCGACAAGCTCACCGACGTCATCTCCGCCCGCCTCCTCAAGGGCAGGCCCGGCATCAGCGGGGCAATCGGCGGCACCTTGGAGACCATGGCCCTTGAGGGGCTCACGGAGGGCACGCAGGAACTCCTCGATCAGGCGGCCTCCGCCATCCTTGCCGACAAGACCATCAACTGGAACGAGATCATCAACGCGGGCCTCAAGGGTGGCGTGGGTCCCGGTCCCGTTGGTGGTGTCGCCGGAGCCATGGGTGCCCGCAGCAAGGCTGCCGCAGAAGCCCAGCGCGCCCAGACCCTCGAAGAGAACCAGCGCAAGGCCGCCGAAGAGCAGGCATTGCAGGAGCGCATGCAGCGTGCCATTGCTGGTCGCGAAGCCTACGACCGGCAGCGCGCCGAAGAGCAGCAGGCCTACGTAGCACAGCGCATCGCGGGCGAAGAAGTTCCCATAATCCCGGGGCCTCCGCCCAGCGAAGTGGACTACCTCAAGAAGGCGGCCGCCGAGTCTACCAACCGCTTCGACAACATTCGCATTGACGTTGGGGAGACCAAGAAGGGTCCCACCATCACGCCCAACCCGCAGGACCTGATGAGGTTGGCGCAGGACGTGGTGAAGACGGGAGAGGTCAACCCGGAGACCGGCAAGCCCTACACCGTCCCGCAACTCCTCAAGGTCCTCAAGGCGGGGGTCCAGCGCGACGTGCAGGATACGGCGCAGCGGATGCGCACCGAAGAGGAAGTGCAGGCCCGCGAAGTCACGGCGCCCAACGTGGCCCCCACGGAAGACGTGGTGCAGGGCCCCTCCTACAGGCGCCAGCAGGCCCAGCGTCTCGTAGATGAGGTGCAGCAGGATCCGGGCATGCTTGAGATCCCGGGGGTGCGCGAGCAATTCGCCGAGGCCCAGTCCCTCCTCCGGGGCGAGGCTGACACCACGCTCCAGCAGCGCCGCGAAGAACGTGAACTGCTTGGTCCCATGGCGGGCCAGCCCTACGGGGGGACTCCTACGCGGGAGGCTCCGGCGCCCACCCTCACGCAGGAGGAGACGCAGGCTCTGCAGGGTGCTGGGCTGCGCCTCGACCAGATTGCCAAGATGCCCTACGAGGAGGCGAGGACGCGCGCCCAAGTGGCGATGCGCGAGGAGCAGGAGAGGGCCCAGCCCACGAAGCCTCCCACGCCCAAGCTGGGACAGCAGGGTACCATCACCCTCGAAAACGCCCTCAAGGAAGTTCCTCCCGGGGGCACCGTCTCCCTGCCCGCCCTCCAAAATGAATTGCAGCGCGCGGGCATCCGCGACGTGGGCATGCAGGAACTTAAGCAGATCCTTGAGGGGTATGCCCCTGCCAAGAACGTGACCCCTGCGGGGATGCTGCGGGTGCCGGAATCCATGCGCCTCGTGCGTAGCAAGGACGGCACCTTCCGCAAGCCTCGCAGTGGCACCCAAGAGGAAGCCTTCCGGGGCGAGATCCCCGAGCTTCGTGGGGAGCGTGGGGGCGCCCGTGCATTCCCCGAGGCCCCGCAGCCGCTGCCCGTGGAGACCACCTTTCCCCTGCGCGAGGTACAGGGTGGCCCCCAGAATTTGCCGCGCTGGATCGACGAGCAGACGTGGGGCGCCGTGGCCAATCGCCTCATGGCGAGCCCCCGGAAGAACCTTACCCTCAAGGATCTGGAGGGGGCGGCGGGCCAGAAGCTCACGCAGAAGCAGGCTGGTGAACTCTGGCAATCCCTTGAGAGGCAGGGGGTTGTCAAGGAAGCTGGCTTGGCGTATCGTGCCCGCCCAAGGGAACCCGTAGGGAGGGTGAAGCCGGAGGAGGTTGGGGCCCGGGGTTTTGCGCAGCCCAAGCCCATCACGGAGCCCTCCGGGGCCCCCTTCATGATGACGCAGAAGATGCGCACGGACCTCTTTTCGGCGGGGCTGACGCGCGAGCAGATCTCCGAGATGACGCCGGGGCAAGCCCAAGCCTACCTCCAGAACCTGCAGAAGGCCAAGGAGCTGATGTCCGAGGGGGAGATCCCGCAGGGCACCTCCAAGAGCGGCAAGGACGTCATCGACAAGACCATGAAGCGCATGCGCAAGCAAGATGAAGCTGCCGAGAAGGGTATCCCAGATGACTATTCGTGCGGGTGACCATGGCCGTCTGTAATCCCCAAGAGTCTGGCGTCATCAGCAGGCAGATGCAGGAGGCCTTGGCCCTGCGTCGCACTGCCGAGCTGAAGGACAACAACCCCAGCCTCCTCAAGCAGTTGGGCCTGTGCCAACAGTTCGCCAACTCCTTCATCGCCATCGACAATCAGGCGTCGGTGTTCCCCGAGCTGAAGCCGTGGGTCAACCTCGTCAAGCTGGGCGAGAAGATCCGCGCCCGCTTCGCCCACATGTACCAGCCCGTCATCCGCGCCGTCAGCAACCTCAACGATGCCGACTCCGCCTCCATCATGAAGGTGGTGGAAGCCCTCAATGCGGGCATGAAGGGCGCCGAGAATGCAGATGGCAGCTACACCATCACTGCCGCCGACGACCTCGTGGGCCTCAAGAAGGGCGAGAGCTTCACCCTCAACCCCAAGTTGAATGCGGTGCGCAAGGATTCCGCCGAGGTCCTCGACCACATCTACGACAACGTCATCAAGTCGGTGAAGGCCTCCTTGGGCTACGACCCCGACATCGAGACGAAGGCCATCCGCAACGCCACCGACAGGGCCACCATCCGCATGCTGGAGGAGGCGCGGCGCGAAAACTATTTCCCGCAGGTGCGCCGTGGCCGCTTCGCGGTGGAGTACTTCGACCCCGCCCTCGCCCAGAAGAAGATCGATGCCCTGCAGGGCGGGGCCCTCAGCGAGGCGGACAAGAGGGAACTCAAGCGGCTGCAGGCCAACCTCGCCAAGAACGGCGGGGAGAAGGTCATCGCAGGCTTCGAGGCCGCGCTGGGTGCAGGGGGCCTCCGCACTTCCCGCAAGAGGGCGATGCAGCATGCCGCCGAGATGCAGAAGGCGGGCATGAAGAATGTGCGGGTGAGGGACCTCCAGCAGGAGCGCGAACTCATGGAGGCCTACGTCCCCGACGTGGACAGCCTCAGCTCCATCGACGCCCTCTTCCAGAGCATCATGGTGCCCAGCAAGAAGAACGCCTACGAGGAGACCAAGAAGGTCATCGAGCGGCTTCGCAGCGAGGCGGAGCATGGGCGCCAAGGAAGGCTGAGGCGTCGCCGGGATGTGCCGGGCTGGCTGCGCAAGGACAACTTCAGCAGCTACTTCCGCAGCACCTTCCCCTCCTACACCTTCACGATGACGGACTGGGTCGCCAACAAGGCCACCGAGCTGGGGCGGCGCGAGACCATCAACGCCATCAAGAACCTCCAAGTGAAGAAGATCGCGGAGGATGCGGAACGCTACCTCCATAGCGATGACTCCCTCACGGCCAAGCTGAAGGGCCTCGCCTACCTCTACACCATCGGGGGCAACATCTCCTCGGCGCTGGTGCAGCCCACGCAGGTCCTCCACACGACGTGGCCCCTCCTCTCCGGCATTGCGGGTACGGGCAGGGCGGCCCTCGCGACCATGAAGGCGGGGACGGAGGTGCTGCGCAGCATCCGCTTCACCACGGATCCCGAGAAGATCTTCAACTTCGACGCCATCAAGGGGGACGAGAGGCGCAGGCTGGTGGAGGAGCTGTTCAAGAATGGGACCATCGAGCCCATGCTTACGCGCGACCAAGCGCCCTCCTTCCTTGCCCGCAGCCAAGACCCCAACCTCTACGCGCTGGGCAAGGGCACCGGCAAGGTGATGGAGGTGATGTCCCTCGCCTTCTCCGTCTCGGAGTCGGTGAACCGCCTCACCACGGCCCTCGCCACCTACGACCTCATCAAGGACCAGAAGTCCTTTGGGCGCCTCCAGAAGATGGCGGAGGGGACGGGGGATACCATCAACACTCCCCTCGATGCCGTGGAGTGGGCCATCAACGAGACCCAGTTCACCATGGGAAAGGGCTTCCGCGCCGCCAACATGCGTGGTACGGTGGGCGGCCTCTCCCTCCAGTTTACCCCCTTTGCCTTCAAGATGCTGGGCTTCCAGCGTCGCGCCATGGAATACTATGGGGGCAAGGGTCTCATGTCCCTCGACGTGGGCAAGAAGGTGATGTCCCTGCACCTCTTGGGGCTCTTCGCCACGGCAGGCCTCTGGGGTCTTCCCTTCGCCGCCCCCGTGGGTGACCTCCTCGACAAGCTGCTCAGGGAGGTGGGGCCCGAGCTGGGCATGACTCCCACCTCCCTCAAGGCCGAACTCAGGGAGACCATCCAGCAGCTCTTCAAGGAGGTGCCGGAACTGGCCTTCGCAGGGACTTCCGCCGAGCTGGCCGACTATGTGCTCAACGGGCCGTTCCGCGCCACGGGCATCGACATCTCCAAGAGGACGGCCCTCGACGTCGTCCCCGAGAACCTCCTCAGCCTCGACCTCCTCAACATGGGTCCCCTCATGGGGGCAGTGAAGGGTGGCATCGAGGATGCGGTGATGTACCACCGGAAGGGCATGGACCTGATGGCCGTGGCCTCCCTCTTCCCCATCGCCTTCCGCAACGCGGCGCGCAGCCAAGCCATGCAGGAGGTGGGCTACATCAGCCCCGGCAAGCTGGAGCCCGTGCTTCCCGCGCGCGAGATGCAGGACATGGGGGATATCTTCCGGGTGGCCATCGGCTTTACCCCCACCAAGGTGGCCGAGGCCCGTGAGGCGCTGCGCGAGACCAAGGAGCTGGGCACCAAGACTGAGGGGTTGCGCCGCAGCTACAGCGACAAGATCGCCGTCGCCATGGCCAAGTTCTACCAGACCAAGGACCCCGCCTTCCGGGAGGAGGCCATCGCGCTGCGCAACGAGGTGATGGAGAGGGACAAGGGCAAGGCCCCCCGGGATCGCATCATCCAAGATCCGTCCTCCTTCAACTCGGGCATCAGCGAGAAGGTCAAGAAGATCATCGAGCCGCAGAGCAAGGATGCGGTACCCAAGGTGGTGCAGCGCGAGTACATGGAGCGCATCGGGAGGATCTGATGGACTTCGTGGAGATCGTATCGAGGCTCTGGCCTTTGGGGCTGGGCTTCGTCACCCTCGTCATCCTCCTAGCCAAGATGGATAACAGGTTGGCCGTAGTGGAAGAAAAGATCAAGACCCTCTTCGACCTCTTCAACAAAAGGTCTTGACCCCCCGCGTGCATGCCCCCTAATATTCATGCATGCTGCACATCTTCATTGGCTATGACTCTCGGGAGGACATCGCCTACAAGGTAGCCGCGCATAGCGTCAAGCGGCATTGTAGCGTCCCTTGCGTCGTCACCCCCCTCAAGCTGGATTCGCTGAAGGCTGCAGGGAAGTATTGGCGCACATCTTATCGGGAAGGCAACCAGATGATCGACGTGGGGGACGGCAAGCCGTTTTCCACGGAGTTCTCCTTTTCGCGCTTCCTTGTGCCGCACATCGCCCAGCGGCATGGAATAGAGGACCTTGTGGTCTTCGTCGATTGCGACTTCCTCTTCTTCGATGACATCAAGAAGATGCTCCAGTTCTGTGACCCCGAGGTGGCAGTCTCGGTGGTGAAGCACAAGTTTGTCCCCAAAGAAACCGTCAAGATGGACGGGGTGGCGCAGACGCAATACCAGCGTAAGCTGTGGTCCTCCCTCATGGTTCTGAATCCGCTGCACCCCCATTGCAGGAAGCTGGACCTCGAAGCAGTCAACACACAGAAGGGGTCGTGGCTGCACGGTTTCGAGTGGACGGACTCCATAGGGGAAATCGACGAGACGTGGAACTGGCTTCCATATCACAGTCCCACCACGCGATACTCTTACGAGAGCGCGAAGGCTATCCATTTCACTGACGGGGGCCCGTGGTTCCCCAACTACAAGGACGTTCCCTACGCCGCTGCGTGGCAGGCGGAGCGTCGCCTTGTCGAGCACGAGTTCTTCAACTGGAAACATGTGGTGGACCTCTACCGATGAAGATTGTCACTTCTTGGGGACCGAAGGGCTGGGACCTTTACGGCAAGAACTTCCTTGAGTCAACCCGCCTCTGGGACTCCAACATCTCCCTCACCATCTACGTGGATGGGATGGACCCTTCGGAGATCACGTGCGGGCATCGTGCCGTCACCGTGAAACGTCTTGAGGAAGTGGAAGGATTCACCGCCTTCCGCACCCAGCACCCGGATAAGAATGGGGAGACCCCCGAGGGATACAACTACCGACTCGACGCCCTCAAATTCTGCGCAAAGGTCTTCGC
>Ga0070751_1002198_pt1 | contig 11229 bp, 6 predicted proteins | sample VirMetDEL_Aug_28_FD_78514 | JGI IMG/M metagenome (GOLD analysis project Ga0070751, IMG submission 78514) | Aqueous microbial communities from the Delaware River and Bay under freshwater to marine salinity gradient to study organic matter... | ecosystem: Environmental > Aquatic > Marine > Coastal ...
ATACATTGAACCTGGAACATCACATTACAAATTACAATGGGATGGAGGAGGAGAATTACCTAGTGAATTATCAGGTGTATATACATCTATGAATTTAGTAGATTCTGCTGTTCTTACTTTTGTTCATAACCAACCAGATAAAAAGGCTGACAAAGCATCTAAAATATTAGAGGACTAAATGGCTCAACGAATTGAAAAGTCATATAAGTCTTTTATTAAAGGTCTTGTTACTGAAGCTAATGAACTAACGTTTCCTGAATCTGCCTCTGTAAATGAAGCTAACTTTGTTCTTAACAGAGATGGCTCACGTTATCGTAGACTTGGTATAGACTATGAAGAATCTTATCAATTAAATGCTACAGGATTTACTGCATTAGATATTAAAGAAGGTAAACAATCTTTTCATGTATGGGAAAGTCCTGGAGGAGATACAACTACTTCTTTAGGTATTGTAAGAGTTAAAAATAAACTTTGGTTTTTAGATTTACTATCTGATAATCCTAGTGCTAATTTAAAAAATGGTGGGTCTTCAATTACAATTTCAGGATTATCTAATTCTAATATTGAAACTGCTGTTTTAAATAATGTATGCATTGTAGTTTCAAATGATTTATCTAAACCTGTTAAACTTACTTATAATCCTAGTACAGATACTGTTACTCAATCTGAAATTACATTAAAAATTAGAGATTTATATGGTGTAAATGATGGATTAGATAATAATGAAAGACCTTCTAGTTTATCTAATACTCATAAATATAATCTTCGTAACCAAGGTTGGAGTCCTGAGGTTGTTGTTGTGTCTGCTGGAGGTAGTGCTGATGCTATTGACTATACAAAAACTAAACTTTCAATTTATCCAGCAAACTCTGATGTATGGCAATTAGGTAAAGTTACAAATCCTGGTTCAACTGATTATGAAAAGTTTGACCCTGAAGTATTAGAAAGAAACTCTACATCTAACTACCAAGTATCTAAAGGTTCTTATATTATAGAGGCATTTAATCGAGGTTCTTCTAGACAAGCTGAATCTAGTATTACAGGGCTTCCTACAGATTCTGAAAATGGAAACATTACTACGATAGCTTCTTATGCTCAACGAGTTTTTTATTCTGGAATTACATCTAATATTACAGGAGCAGATAGTAGAAGTCCAAACTATTCTAATTATATTTTCTTTAGTAAAGTAGTTACTAATGAAGATGATTTTAATAAATGTCATCAAGAAGCAGACCCTACTGATACAGGTATTAATGATATTATAGCAAGTGATGGTGGTACTGTACATATACCAGAAATTACTAGAATTATTAAAATAGTTTCTGCTCAAGCTTCTTTACTTGTCTTTGCAGAAAATGGAGTATTTGAAGTATATGGAGATACAGGTGGTTTTATAGCTACATCTTTCCAAATATCTAAAATATCTACTAATGGTGTATTAAATGGTAACTCAGTTGTTAATGTTAATGGTACATTTATTTACTGGTCTAAAGCTGGTATTTATCAGATACTTCCTGACAGTGCTTCAGGTAGATTTAGAGCAGAAAGTTTATCACTTAGAACTATTCAACAATTATATTTAGATATTCCTGAACTTGGTAAAAATCATTGTAAAGGTTTTTATGATGAAAAAGAAAACCAAGTAAGATGGTTATATAATGATAGTGCAAATTATAGTACGACTAATTATATTAATAAATATAATAAAGAATTAATATATGACCTTACATTAGCAGCTTGGTATAAACATGAAATTGGAGAACTTGCTGCTAATAGTCCTTATGCAGCAGACTATGTAAATATTCCAGGATATTCTGTAGGAACTACTACTGAAACTGTATATAAAGGAACAGATGAAGTTATAGTTACATCAACTGATTCTGTTATAGTTGATTCAGATTTAGCTACTAATCGTAGTTCTCAATTTAGTTTCTTAACTATAGTAGGAACAAGTTTTACTTTATCTAAATATAAAAATAATTCATTTAAAGATTGGGTAGCTGCTGATGCTGTAGGTATAAACTATTTAAGTTATCTTATTACTGGATGGGAAGGCTTTGGAGAATTTTTAAAACGTAAACAAGTACCTTATATACAATTTTATTTTAAACGTACTGAAGATGGATATAGTGCAGCTTCTGGTACATTAGAATTAACTAATCAATCTTCATGTTTAGTTCAAGCACAATGGAATTGGGCAGACTCAGCTAATAGTGGTAGATGGGGTAATCAATTTCAAGCTTATAAATTATTAAGACCTTATATTCCTACTGGTACTAGTGACCCATTTGACTATGGTGATGGAGTTATAGTAACTAAAAATAAACTTAGAGGACATGGTAAAACTTTAAGTCTTTATATACAATCAGAAGCTGGTAAAGACATGAAAATATTAGGTTGGGGTATGCCAGCAGTAATGAGTAGTGCTTTATAGTGGTAATACTGTATGAAGAAAAAGGTAATGCATTTATTGGAGTATCTTATAGTAAAGAAATGAAAGCATGGCAAATGCATGTAGACTGTAAAAAATGGTCTCATAGTAATTTTAAAAGATATTTAAAAGCAATAAAAAAAGTAAAACAAAAACTTAAATCAAATGGTATTAATTATGTATTTGGTTTATGTGAAGGAGAAAAAGAACGGAAGTTCAATGAATTATTTGGAGCTGTTACAGTTCCTGACCATGTAGTTTTTGATAATGAAGGTAAAGAAAACTACATAACAATCTTGGAGACTTAGTATGGACATTAATAATTTAACACAACAACAAAAGGTAGAGACTTTACAAGCTTTATACCGTGATGTTGCAGGTCAGGGTAGAGAAGGCGACACTCAGCTTGCTCATATTAATCCCCAAGAAGCAGCATTACTTAAAGCATTAGGAGGTTCAGGTACTATTAATCCTAATACAGGATTACCTGAATATAAAAAAGCAGTTAAATCTGTAGTAAAACTTGTAGCTAAAGCAGCACCTTATGTAGGACTAGCTTATGGTGCGTATTCAATGGCTGGAGGTAGTTCTTTATTTAGTAGTTTTGGAGCTAAAGAAGCTTTATCTGCTCCTAATTATATTGGAAAATTTATACCTACACACTTAACTTCTACTGCTACACAACCTACTTTATTTGGTTCTAAAATTTTAGGAGACCTTGCAAGTAAAGCTGGTTCAGCTATTATGAAAGACCCTATATCATCAGCTGGTATGTTATTACAAGGAGCTAGTTATGTAGGACAACGAGCCTATCAAAATCAACAAGCTGAAGCTTTAGAAGGCATGGCTAAAATGGAAATAGAAAAAGAAAAAACACAACAGCGTTATAATGAAGTTCTTGCTAGACGTAGGCACTTAGATATTTTAAGACAACAACGTATTTTAACTGGTGATATATTTGCTAAAGCTGGTCAGTATGGTGTAGGTGCTGGTTCTTCAGCAGTTGGTGGTAGTGTTGCTTCTTATCAAAGTCAAACTACAGCTAACTTAGTTAGTGAAAATATGGTTCAAGGAGCTGGTAGTGCAGTGTCTAATTTAAATCAAAATATTGCTAACCTTACTAGTGACTATTATAAAGCAGGAGGTCGTGCTGATATGTTTGCAGGTATAGGACAATTTGGTCAAGACTTATCTAATAAAGAATCATGGATAGGTAAAACTACTGACTCTATTTTTCAAACATTTAAAACTACATAATTTATGAATGAACAACAACTAGTATCATTTGAATCTTTAGACCCTAATGTAAGAGTTCCTCTTTATTCTGATAGTGAAACTCCAGACCAGTCTGCTAAGTTTTTAAAACAAACTGCACATGATGCATTCTATGGTGCTGCTCTTTCTCAAGAGGAAGACCCTATTACTTTCTATGATAATATTATAGAACAAATGGAAGCAGAGGGAGATTCAATCTTATTAGATTCTATTAGACAATCTTATAAACAATCAAATGATTTAGAAAAAATAGCTTATGTTGAAAGTCTTGCAACAAATACAGAAACTCCTGTAGAAGTTAAACGAGCCTTACTACAAAAGATAGCATTAGATGATTCTGAAAAAAGCTTACGTACTTTTTATTTAGAAAACCTAGTTAATAACAGAATTGTAGAAGAAAACTTATTAGATAATAATATAGAAGAGATTACATTTAAAGTACATGGTGGTAAACTTAGAGCAGATTTAGAAACTGTTTTAAAAGAAACTGGTGATATTATGCAAGGTAAGAAACCTGCACCTGTCCTAGATGAAAACGCAGTTCAAAATATACATAAAAACTTAGAGCCTGGATTCTTTAAAAATCTAGCAGAAAATGTATGGGACCCTATTGTAAGTGAGCCTATGTCTTTCTTACAAATGTTAGTAATGTTACCTTCATATGTAGCTGAGCTTGCTACTACAGGTTATATTGCAGCTACTGATGGTAAAGATACTAACTTTACTGAAGCTAGAAAAGAAGCACAAAAGATTGTTGCTGAAGAAATGGGTGATTGGCTAATTGAAAACTATCAACAATTTGCTGGACTCTTTGGTATTGAAAAAGAAGATATAGAAAATGCTTGGGTAACTAAAGCATTTACTAAATTAGATGAAGGGTTACTATGGATGGCTAAAAAGATTAGTCCTAATGACCCAGACTTAGCTAAGATTCCTTTAGAAATAGCTACAGCTTTTGCTATACCTATCTTTAAAAAAGGTAAAAATGCTCTTGAAAAAACTATAAATCCTGAAGGTTACAAACTTAAACAAGAACTTCAGAAACAAATAGATGATGCATTTAAAGAAGACCAAAAAGGTACAAGCACTAAAGATTCTAAGTTAGATGTTCCAGAAGATTCACCTATAGTTCAAACTGCTAATGCTGACCCTAAAGCTGCTAAAGAACTAGGTGAAATGTTTATGTTAGATGAGACAGGTAAAGCTGCATCAGCTACTAAGATGTCTGTTGCTCAATTTATTTATACGTTTATGGTTCCTGCTACTGTACGTAAAGCTCAGAAGGGTGAGATATATGATGCAACTCCTACATTTAAAGACTTAATAGCTAGACAACAATTAGATTCTATTGATTTCGTTTTTAATAAACATTTAGTAGACCAGATGGGTAGGTTTACTTGGGTTCAAGATAATGTACATTTCTTAAATCAATTAGACAATACATCTCCAGGTCTTAGAGTAGACATGGCTCCATCTCAATCACACTTTTTACCTAAAGCTGATAAGATTGAAATGTCTTTAGCATTTAATGAAGGTGGTATTAACTACACATCACCTACTAAAGCTATTGATGCTGCTACTTTTTTACAAGAACAAATTAATAAACGTGTTCAAGAGTTTAAACAAGACCCTGGTGAGATACTTATACAAGCTACAGGTGTTGATGGTAATGTAGTATTATCTAAAAACATTAAAGACTTTAGACAAGCTTTAGTTAATCCTGAATTATCTGCTAATATACCTAATAACTTTATTATTAAATGGAAACGTACTGGTAATTTCTTAGATGAAGTTAAACAAGGTAGTGAAGGTTTTGGTAAAATGCCTTGGTTAGATGGTAACTGGATTACTAGAAAGATATTTGATACTGAAAAATTCTGGAATTACTTTGCAGTCTTTGGTAAGTTTGGAAAAGAATTTGAATTAAGAACTATGATGTCAGGTCTTAAAGCAGAACGTACTATGAAAGACCAAATGAAAATCTTCTTAAAAGAAGTTAATGAACTTAGTCCTCAGTTTAGAAAAGACCTTAAGTTATTATGGGAAGAACAACAAAACAATGCTAATACTGTAGGTAGAGTTAGTGATTTATTTAATCTTGATGAAATTAGAACTACATTAGGTTATAAACCTACACTTAAACATGTTAATCAATTACAAAAAGCTTTAGCTTTAGCTAGACAAATAGATAAATTTAACTATAAAGCTGTTAATAGATTAAGAATAGAAGAACTAGAGACTCAAGGTTTTAAACATTACATAGATATTATGTCAGATAAAGGTGGATTAAATAGACGTATGGTAATGGATGAGTTTGAGTTTACTCCTAATGAATCTGTACCTTATATTTGGGACCCAGATGCTGGAGCTCCTGTTAAGTTTACATTTAGTGAAGGTAATACAGGTAAAGTTAAACAGTTTCTTTATGAGAATGGTACTCCTACCAGAGAGATTGTTAAACTTGCTGGAGATTTTGTTGCTAGTAATGGTGTTAAATATGAATATGCTTTAGTACCTAAGAATGTAAAACTTCATGGTGCTCCTGATTGGATTGTTCCTAGTAGAACTGGACACTTTCCTTTAATATCTCAAGGTACTTACTTTGTTACTAGATTTCCTAAAGTAGTTAATGTAAATGGAGTAACTAAATCTGGCTCTGCTAAGTATAATGAAACAGTAGCTATGTTTGAAAGTAAAACTCAATATGAAAAAATGAAAGCAGAAGGTAAATTACCTTTTGATATGAATGATGCTAACTATGTATATGAATTTAGAAAAGCAAATGAGTTTAAACTTGGTGATAATATTGATGCTGAGATTATTAGACAAGAAGTTAATCAATCAGCACTAGGTAGAAATGATAGGATATTTAATCCTATTCATGCTGACCCACTTGAAAGTTTTATTACTACATCACAACGGCTAGGTCATGATGCTTACATTAGACCTATTGTTGACCAATTAAAAATACAATGGTTAGAAAAGTATGGTAAAAAATTAAGTATTGTTAAGATAAATGTAGATTCTGTAGTATCTCCTAGAGAAAAAGCTATACTTTCTTCAGGTTATCCATTAACAAGAACAGATATTAGAAGTAAAGGTCAATTAAATCCTACAGAATTTAGACAAGCTATTACTGAATGGGAACGTATTAATGTTTTAGAGAATGGTCATGGTGGTAACTCAGCTGCTTTTGCTTTACACAAACTAGCTGATGTTCTTGGTGATGTAACTGATACTAAGTATACTCAGATGCTTACTAAGTTTGCTAGAACTATAGAACGTAATCCTGAAATGATAGTAGCTGCTCCTTTACGAGTTGTGTCTACACTTAAGATTATATTAGCAGCTATCTGGAGAAACATTACACTACAACCTATTGGTATTGTAGGTCCATTACTTGTTGGTCCTAATCGTGGTAGTGCTATGGTTAATACTATGCATACTGTATATGGTCGTATTATTAATAAAGATACTTTTAGACAATACAAACCTATGTATCAAAAAGCAATGGAACAAATGTTTGATAATGGTGATATAGTTAAAGGTACTGGTGTTAAAAAAGATGGACTACTTAATAAACAAGATATACAATTAATACTAAATGAATTAGATACATCAGGATATGGTGTAGTATCTGACCATGTCTTAGCTCAAGGTGTATTTAGTTCTACTCCTAAACGTTTAACAGACCGTAAGTTTTTTGGTGGTAGTTTATATAGTCAGTTTGAAAGATATGCAAGTAAAGGTTTACAAGCATATAGTAAAGCTGGTTTTGAATTTGGTGAATACATTAACAGGGTTGGTATGTGGCATGCTTCAAGAGAAGTTTGGATGTCTAAGAACCCTAATAAAAACTGGAGAACTCGTAAAGCTTTAGATGAAATTACATTTGAAGCATGGAAACTATCAGGTTCTATGAACAAACAAGCTACTTATGCTTTCCAACGTGTACCTATTTTACAGTACATTGGACAGTTCCAAGCATTTGGTATGAAAGCTTCTGAAAATATATGGAACAGTGCAGCTTCACCTTATTCTGGTAAGCAACGTGGTGCTTTAGCTGCATATAATTTAGCAGTATGGGGTCCACGAGCAGGTATGATATATGGTCTTGGTGAACTACTAGAAAAATCTTTAGAAGCTATAGGTCAAACAGAACTAGCTCAAAACTTAGATGATTATGCTTTAGCTAATATTGTAGTACGTAATATAGGTGATACATTATCTCCAACTAGAGATGAAAACGGAGATATTATTCCTTCTAAACTTGATATACCTGTAGTATATTCACCATTTGGTAATGACCTTGGTGGTGTATATCAATCATTCTGGAAGTCTGCTGTAGTTTTATCTGGTCAAGAAGTAGATAATTATCAGATGGGTCCTACTGTTAAAACAATTGTAGATATGTTTGAAGTAGGTAGATTATTTAAAGCTATGTATGGTAATCCTACATATACTTTTGATGAGAAATTTGAACGTAGCTTAGTTCTTCTTGCTAAACTTACATCAGGTGGTAATTCTATAGCTAGATATTTATCATATAATAAACTTAACGAGAAAGTAAATGAGTATGGTCAACGTACTGGAGTAAAAGATTCTTATACAGATAGATTAGGTACTTTATTTTCTGTACCTAACTCAAAAGAAACAGCTTTATTTAAAGCATGGAATGAATTAAAATCTGATAAAGAAAGAATGACTGCATTAGCTGAAGACCTTTGGAAGAATAATATAGCTATTAAAGGTAATGACTTTAAACTAGGTGAATTTATACAACTTATTGAAGCATTTAATGCTATCAATGACTTTACATATAATGAAAGAGAACTTCTTTATGACCATATGATTGTATTAGACAATCGTAGAGCTAACACAAGATTTGATTCTTTCTTTAAAGACATGATTGAAAGAGAAATAATGTCAGGTGATAGACGATTTACAGAAGGTGAGCTTATGGCTATGCAAGCTTACGTAGAACAAGCTCCAGCATCTCATAAAGATTTAGTAGAACAAATAGTAGTAGTACTAAAAAATCAAAAAAAGGGTAAATAAAAATGGCAGACATGTTTGATACAACTAAATATAGACGCATAGAGGGTCAGCCCTATGTTAGTAAAGGTGTTGTTAATAAAGCTGGAGCAATAGATACATCACTTATATCTAATATTACAGGTGCTGCTAGGTTAGGTCTTGATATAGCATATGAATGGGATAAAAAAGATACACTAAAAGAAGCTGAACAAGAAGCATTAGGACTTACTCAATCTTATTTAGACCAAAGTCCATCAGAACAAATTTATTTAGCAGAAAGACAAAGAGAAATTCAAGGTGAACTCTCTCAAACACGAGACTCAGAAGCTCTTACTGCTTTAAGAAATGAACTTACTTCTATTAATGAACGTTTAATTAATGCTAAAGCTCAAGGTACTATAACTCCATACGAATTTAGTAGACGTGTTGCTGCTGCTAACATGGATTTAGCTCAAGCTAATCCTGCATTTAAACAAGAAATTACTCAAGTAATGACTCAAACTTTAAATCGAGCAGGCATTAATGATGTAATATCTCAAGATGCTAAAATGGCTAAAGCGGCTGTTGATGCTGAAGCTAAACGTATGGAACATATTTATACAACAGTAGAACCTTATATGTTAGATGCTAGAGGTAGACCTATGGATGAGGTCCTTCAAGTATATTCAAAGGTACAATCTAATCTTGTAAGAACCCAAGAAATTAATACACTTATTGAAGGTGTTAAAGCTGGTAATGAGTATAATTCATATAAGTTATTAGAAACTATTAATGAAGATGGTGGTTTATCTAGATATCAAAATACTGCATACTTTAGAACAAGTACAGCTATCAATGCTATTATGGCTAGAGAAGATTTAGATTTTAATTCTAGAAAAATTATGGCTCAACAAGTATTACAAAATCATAGAAATGAATATGATAAGGTAATACGAACATTACCTTTAGAAGATAAAGGAGTAGAAAGATTTGTAACTACTATGGATGCTATGTTTACAAGATTAGAAACTCATTTAACAGATACATTAACATTAAAAGATTATAAAGAGTTTGTAGTTAATGAAGCTAAAATTGCTGAAACAGAAATTAGTAAAAGATTTTACGATAGCGTTGGTATGACTCCAGATATTATTAAATCTATGTCTGAATTAGCTAATAGTTATAAAGCTATAAAAGGAACTGGTTCTTTATATAGTGATGAAATAGAAAAATTAGTTAGAGGAACTATTGATAAATTAGGTTCATTAAATAGTGGTGAATTAACAGACCCAGAAGAATCTTTTGTAAATAAAAATTCATATGATATGTTTGTTGCTAATACTATTAAGAACATAGATACTGCTACGGTTCCTGAAATAAATAGTAATCTTACTATTAATCATTTACAAATGGTTAATGAAAAAGATATTAATACAGATAAGAAAAAGAAATTAAATACTTATGACAATGTTCTTTTAGCTATATCTTTTTTACCACAAGAAAGTTTTGATACTCTTATGTTAAATGAGAAAGCGGGTATGGTTCTTAACAATTCAGTTGGACAATTTAATCAATATATTAAACAAACATTTACTATGTTAGACCAAGCTAATCCAAACATGGAAGAAACTATTGGCATTGATAAAGAACGGGGTAGACTAAGTTCTACTAATCCTCAAGTTATGGGTGAATTAAAACGACTTAATGCTTACATTAGATTAAAAGCTAAACTTCTTAATAAACAACCTAAGGATGTGTATGCTGATATTCTTAAAACTGATTTTAGTTTCCTTGAGTTTACTGGTATTTAGTATGGCAAAGTTTACTTTTAAAGACATTACAGATTTTATAGGTATAACTTCAGAAGAACCTAAACTTACTAACTTACCTTATAATCCTAAAAATGCACAAGACCCTGTAACTTTACCTGGAAAACCTACTGATGATATGGAAACCTATATGCAATTTTTAAAAGGACATGAAGGTAAAGTATTAAAAGCGTATAAACCTATAGAAACAGAAAAATATTATACAATAGGTTATGGTCATAATAGTAAAGATATAACAAAAGATATGACTATTACTGATGAACAAGCAGATAAATATTTAATAGATGATATTAATATAAGATTACCAGAAATTAAAAAAGCTATACCAAAGTTTGATAGTATGCCTTTAGAAGTACGTAAAAATATATTAGGGTCTTGGTTTAGAGGTTCTATTAAACCTAAACATAATACAGTTAAATTATTAAATGAAGGTAAATTTAAAGAAGCTTCAAAAGAATTTTTAAATCATGATGAATATAAAAAATATAAAGCTAATCCAGGTACAATGGATGGTGTAGTAAAAAGAATGGAAGCTACATCTAAAGCTATAGCTTCACTATCGTTGTAGGTTTACCTTGTTTCTGTGAATATTTAATTGCGTATTCTGTACCGTTACTTTTAGTATCCCATATTGCTAGGACTCTATCAGCATTATCTACTAGCTGTTTAGTTCTAATA
>Ga0070751_1002199_pt1 | contig 11228 bp, 13 predicted proteins | sample VirMetDEL_Aug_28_FD_78514 | JGI IMG/M metagenome (GOLD analysis project Ga0070751, IMG submission 78514) | Aqueous microbial communities from the Delaware River and Bay under freshwater to marine salinity gradient to study organic matter... | ecosystem: Environmental > Aquatic > Marine > Coastal...
GATAAAGCAAAAAAAATCTATAATTTTAGAGAAAATCAAAGAAAAGATGGTAAAAATCAATTTACATATGTAAATGCTTGTATAAAACATATTATCAGAAATTATATTGGTTGTGATATATCTGGAGAAAGGAAAAGAATAGAAGGAAATCGATTATATGTTTATCATGTTAAAACAGACAAAACATCTATTCCATTAATACATAATATAATTAAAGAAGTAAAAAATATGGATTAATATATGTTAAACTGAGAGAATATTATAGAATTTTTATTTTAAGCATATGTGGATGAATAAGTGTCCCAAATAAGTATAATCTGTTAAGGAAATTTACTTATTTGGGACACCTATGGAAAATATAGAAATATCTTTGCTGGGACATTTAATCCACCCATAATTAAATCATTTACAAAAATAATAATTAATTTTATTAATTTTAATTATTATTAAATTAGAATACTTATCACTTACATATTTTTAACCAATTTATTATATCCTGTGGTTAGTTTCTTGACCCTATTATCGATTTTATTAACATGTTTCTCAAGATCTTGGATTTTACCATTTAGGATATCATATCCTGCATCTTCACCATCATCTGTTTCAATAATATTCATAGATACATTTGGTACAACATTTTCATTTAATTTTTTTTCATATTCTTCAAATTTATTAGATACTAATTTCATAAATTCATCAAATCTCTCATTTAGCAATTTGTTTTGTTCTTTTAATTTAGTATTTTCTTCTTTCAATTCTTTAACTTCTTCACGAAGTTCGCTGTCATCATATTCTTCTTTAATTGTTTCTAATTTTTTATTTTCTAGATTTTCAATTCTCTCTACTAACTCACTATTATCTGTATGATAATTTAAATCTACTTTTGTTTCACCTGATATTCCATTAACTAATCTTGTTACTTTATTATCTAATTCTTTAATTGCTTGTGTATTAATACTGATAAACTCAGTATATCTTAAAGCCAATCCATTTCCAGTATCACAATATCCTCCCCACTGGTCTTTTAATCCTAATGGATTTGCTGATAATACATCTTGTGCTATGAATCCAGTATGCGTTCTTTTGCCTCCATCTTTCCATTTATACTGAACTGGTTTTAATTTTCTAACAAAATCTAAAGCATGTTTAATAGGTGTAATATTTTTTTTAGAATTGCGATCTGAAGTATTAATTGTAGCGTTAGTTGCAAATAATTGAGTCCAGCGATTTGTATTATCTCCAAGACTTCTTGTATTATTAGTTGCTGGTCGTAATACACTATCAATATTTACGATTTCATTAGCATCATAACTGGTTATCTGATTAGTTGCTACTTGAATACCAGCATTTAATGTCATACCATGGATTTGAGCATAGCGAAGGCTTGCAGACCCCAAATCCCCCGCTTGATCACTACTGGGGTTTAAATCTACAGATACTTCAATAGTGCCAGTATGGCGAATAGCCATTTTAATAGCACTCGGTCCATTGCCTAAATATAAATCACGATTAGAAGCAGAGAATAAATTATCAGTAGTTATTGATTGGTTATTATCAAGAGTAATACTGGAACTATGAAAATTAACTCCTGATCCTGAATATGGTTGAATACTTGAAGCATATAATCGTGTATGTGCTCTAACATTGTTTCCATAGATTTCATTAAATTTAAGGGATGCTGATCCTAAATCATATGTACCGTCAGAATTTGGAACCGTACTAACATATGTATAAATTTTATCGTCAATTAATAGCTTCCTCCCAGTGAAGCCACTATCACCTGTATCATTATTTTCAGTGCAAAAACTCAAACCACCATAAGCACTTAACAACATTCTATCACCTACAAGAGTAGAAGATAAACACGACCTAATCGCCATATTATCGCCAGTATATGGGGATGTAGAACCATTGAAGCCTAGTCTAAAAAATATGCCCTTGGTCCTATAACTACCACTTACAGGTGCGAATGTGTTTAATTTAATTTGTGTTTTACAATCAAAAATCCCGCTGTGTATGGTTTTGTAATAATTATTACCATTACCAATATTTAAACTGTTATTTATTGTTGGGAATATTGATACAGAAGGCTCTATTATAGCTCCTATTTTTAATCTATTAGTATAACCACCAGCACCATCATCAGCATAAAATACAGCATCACCTTTAACGGCAAATTTAGAAGATACACCACTATTATTAACAACATCACCCACTACCATATAACTCGCTCCTCTATTAAAACTTATTGGTCTATATCCTCCATTATTAAAATTATTAATTTCCATTTGATACTCGCCAGTAGTTCGTCCTTGTAATAATAGCCCATTATTAGCATTATCCCAAGCATATAAACATACCTGCCTCCCATTCTGACTTTCTATTATTGCGGTTTGGTCATTTCCTTCGATTTTCATCTTGACAAATTTGTCTTGAGACATTATCATATTTTCATTAACATTTATACCAGTAGCAGTAAATTCTTGATATACTGAACCACCTCGACGCAACCGTAGATTTTCTCCAGCACGACTGCCTACATAGTCAGCAATTAAACTTTTATTTAATGCTACATTTAAATCATTACAATTAAGAGTTAAATTATTTTCGAGGTTCATCTGTGTATCTGTGATTTGAAGTCTTAAATTACTAGCTGACGGACTGCCTCCTGTATTTGTATAAAACAATATTTCATATACAGAATCACCAGTATATTTAATAGCTTCTTCTGTTCCTTCTAGTATAGATTGGCGAAAACTAGCAAAACTAGTTTCATTTAACAACTGCTTACCATAGCTCGATACATTTACAGTTTCCACAGCATTATTCAATTTAAATATAGCAACTTTATCTTGGGCTATATTTTCGTTCTGTAAATTTTCTATTCTTGGTCCAATTCCTATAATTGTTTGATTATTAAAAATATTTCTTCCTGTTGATGTCATTTATTTATATATTATGATAATATAAAAAAAATAAAATATTTAATTAATATATAATAATGAGCGATACATATTTACTAAATGTTTCAACAAGTCAATTAAATGGAGTGAATGGTCAAACCCATGATTTCAATGTTATTTATACTAATTTAAATTTAGATCCAAACAAAAATTATGTTTTAGGACTAAAAAGTTATTCGATGTGGTATAGTTGGTTTAATGTAAGCACAGAGAATCTTAATAATGCTTTTAGATTTAGCATAGATAATGGAGCTACTTTTATAGATGTAGTATTAGAAGATGGAAATTATTCATTAAATGATATTAACCAAGCTATAGATTCTTTAGTTGTAGCTAATGGTGGAGTAACAGGATCAATTGATTTCCAACCAAATTATAATACTTTAAGAGTAGAACTTACATTAGCGGCAAATTATCAAGTAGATTTTCAACCAACTAATTCTTTAAGAATTTTATTAGGATTTAACTCGCAAATATACACTGCTGCTTTTACTAGTGGTCCACTTATACCTAACATTACAAATTCCGTGGACGCTGTAAGTATAAATTGTTCCTTGCTAAATTCAAATAATAATTTAGTTAACAACACTCCATCACAGACGCTATATCAGTTTGTGCCTCAAACTAGTGTTGGTACTAATCTATCAGAGCAGATAAGTCAAATTACATTTCTACCTATATCTAATAGTGGTAGCATTAATAGTATGAGATTTTTTATAACAGACCAAAATCTTAATATATTAAATTTAAATGGAGAGAATGTATCATTATCACTAGTACTAACATCAACAGATTAATTAAAAAGTTGTGTAAATATAAATTCCTAAATAAAGCAATATTATTTAAATTGTGTAAAAAAATAATATTGCTAAATATTATAGTATGGACGAGGTTAATTTAATAGAATTGTTTAAAAATAAAGAATATAAGAAATTCATTGTGAATTATCTACTGCTTAAAGGGTTTGAAATCGAGGATTTAAAATTATATATGGTGTCGCATAAAAAGGCAATTACAGAACCTGAATATGACCATGTTATAGTTAGGGGGTTCGATTGTTATTTTATAATAGAGGGAAAAGAAGGGATCACAATAAAATCACATAAACTGCATAAATGTTTTAAGAAACTAATGAAAGCAGGTGAAACATATTTATTTGACCCAAAAAGTAAATATGTAAATAAAGAAATTATAAAGTATCTTTAGATTCAGAATTAGAATTAGTTAATATTTCATCATAATTCTTTCTATATTTAAATTTAGGATTAACATTATCCACCATAAGAAAATTATATTTATCCTTATAAACATAATTTAACATTTGATTAAATTCATCATCTTCTAAATCATCAATTAATTCTGTTTTTAATAATGATTTCTCTCTTTTGTTATTATTATTATAGAGACAAAGATAAGATAAATTTAGTCTAACTTCCCTAGGTATCTTATGATAACATTGACCTAGAAATATTATAGATGCTTTTTTATGACGACAAGAGCAATATAAATCAGCAATCTTTTCTTTTTCTTTTTTAGTAAGGTTTGTATTAAAATCATCGATAATAATTATAGAATCTTCTTTTTTATCTAACTGGTCGCATTCTACAAGATTATCTAGAGTATTCTCCCATGCTTTAATAATATTAATTTTGATTTTTTCCTTCTCTAATAACTCCTCTAACTTCTTTACATATTTATGTAAATATTTATATTTAGGTTGGTCTATATGTTTGCTATAAACATACAAAGAACTATAACTTGTTTTACCTCTTGTTAGCAAGTCAATCAACCAATTAGTTTTCCCACAATTGCTTGACCCCACACAAATAGCTCTATATGGTTTTTGAAACATAAGAGGGTGTGTGTATTCATCATCTTTTTTCTTTTTCTTAATATATTCATCAATATTTTTCACTTTTAGATCCATAATTATATATTATATAAATAAAAAAAAATATACTTATAATATATAATTATGAATAATAAATACACTGATTTAGTAGAAATCATTAAAAAATCCAGAGAGAATATAAGACCAGCATTACAAGGTGATATTTTTGAGCGTGAAATGCTAGGTAGTGAGGTTTTGCGTGGAGAAGAAGCGAAAATGAGAGCATTAGAGGAAATAAAACAGCGTCCTCAAGTAAAAATAGTTGATGAGGAAAAGAAAGCTCCTGTTGTTGATGATGAAGTGAAAGTAATGGACGATGATGAAGTAGAAGATAAATTTGAAAATGATACTATAGATATATCAAAATTAAGATTAACACCAAAAACTAGTTTTAAAGCATTAAAAAGTAAAGGAGTAGGTCAAAAATATTTTGTAATTGATACTGATCCAAAAGGTGAAAAAAGAATTATAATTTTTGAAAAACAAACAAGAAAAGGAATAGAACCTAGTGTAGATAAAGATGATGTAGATAGCATGATTCCATTAATAAGAGATAGAATACCTTTAGATGTAGGTAAAAGACAACTAGATAAATTTACTTCATTATTGAGAAAAGGGAAAGTGAGAGATGCACTTAACAAACAAATAAGCGATTATTTTGAAGTAAAAGGGAAAGGACATGACCCTAGATTATTGTTGGGATCATTTCTTGCTAAAAATAACAATGAAGAATTAAGAAATTTAGTTATGAGTAAAATATTAAGATATTAAATCTTATTTAGTAAAAATAAAATCTTTTAGTAATATATAAATGAAATTTGTAGAGGCACTTAAAATTTGGAACAAAGATAAAGAAGGATACACTATCCCACGAAAAGGAACACAGGCACACGCAGAAGTTATGGAAATAATGAATAACTTGCCTGCTTCTGTTGGAAAAAAAGGAGCAGGGTTAAAACGCCTTGGTGGAAAAGGTATGAAACGCCTTGGCGGTGAGGGTATGTCTCGATTGGGAGGTTGTATGAAATGCGAACTTTCTGCTGCCGATGAGCGTAAAGTTCATAAATTGGGAATGGGTCTAAAACGCCTAGGATATAATTATGAAAAACCAAAGCAGCGGGGCGGATTTCTACCAGCGCTTTTAGCTATGCTTCCCTCACTTGGAACGGTTGGTACTGCTGTGGGTTCTGCTTTGAGTGGAGCAGCTGCTGGAAAACTTCTAGATGGTATTGCTAATGTTGCTAGTGGTAAAAATTTCTTCACGGGAAAAGGTCACGGAGATTCTTGTTTTTGTCATCATTTAGTAAGAAATAAAGATTATAATAAATGTAAAAAATGTGCTGGTATTACTGGTGGAAATATTATGGATATTGTTCCTTTTTTCACTAGACAAGTAGAGGCACTCGCTAAAAATCCAATTGTTAAAGAGATATTAAAACAGGGTAAAAAAGTAGCAAGTAATGTAGCAGGTTTAGATGTAAAAGGTTTGGAAGATGCTGTAAATAGAGTAGTTAAAGGGCGTGGTATGAAAAAAAAAAAGAAATAAATGATAAAATTACACAAATTATAAATCCAATCAGACCATTAAGCAATGTAGATATTAATGATTATTTTAAACTGATAAACCTAGATAGTTATTTAGGAACATTTCCAAAAAATATATTACAAGATATAAATAACAATAAATTAAAAAAAGATTTCGCAACAATTATAAATTTAGACGGAGAAGGGGCAGGGACACACTGGGTAATGGTTTGTAAAAAAGGAGATGAATTATTATATTTCGATAGTTTTGGTGTAGAATTTATAGATAGTAATATTATGGATTTTATTAATAGATGTAAATGCTATAAAAGATATATGAATGAAAGTCAAATACAAGATTATGACAGCATACTATGTGGATACTACTGTTGTAAGGTTATAAAAAATATATTCATAGATAATATAGATTTAAAAGACTGTGTTAAGATGTTTAAAGAGAGACCTTCTGAACTTAATAAAGATTTAGCAGATAATCTCCATATTTAATTATTTTATATATATATTATAATTTTCTTATATTATATATATAATGAATAACTCAACTACTAACATGATTACTAATTATTTAGCGCAGCAAACTACGGAATCTTATCTAGACCTTGCTCAGTCATCATGCAGCTTAATTATAACGATTTGCATATGGATTAAAATTATGGACTTTCCATCATATTTTAAATCCGTTCAAGCTAAAAGATTAAAACAGAAAAAGGAAAAAGAAAAAAAACAGTTTGAGAAAATGAAAGCATTATTCGAAGCTATGAAACGAGATGAATTAGACCATATATCATTAGAAACTGATGAAAGTGGTGATGAAGAAGAAAAAAAAGATTCAAAATTAAAAATAGCAAGAAAAAAGCAGAAACCACAACCACCGTCGATTGTATAAATAAACAAAAATATGATAATTACAACAACTTTTTAGATATTTTAGATTTAATTTAGTAATAAAATCTAATGTATTATATATATAATGAAAGATTACTACAATGACACTGAAACTACACAAGTATATGGTTATGGATATACAGTACAACAAGGAAGCGGTATATTTAGCACATTATTTAAAAAAGCTGCTGATGTTTTTACAAAAAAAGCATTAGAAGAAACTGGGAAGAAAGTTGTTGAGGAAGCATCTAAAAAGGCATTAGAAGAAGGATCTAAAATATTAGTTGATAAAGCAACAAAAAAAACTGGTGAGTTGGTAAATAAATATTTAGGAGGAGATGAAAAAAAACCTGTACCAACAGAAGAACCTGTTGTTTTAAAAGAAAGTAAAAAGAAACAAACAAAAATGTCAAAAGAAGAATTAAGACAAATGAGAGAAGCATTAGCAAGAATTAAAAAACGCCAAATGAGAAAATTACAAAAAGAAGAAGATGGCGAGGAAGATGATGAAGATGAAGATTAAAAATATATATTTTGTTTATTTAGCGTATTTTATTATTTTTTTTTATTTAGTTATTATATAATGAGTTCATTTAAAGAAGTTGTAAATCGCCAATACTCAATTGATGAGTTGCCTTTGAAAGATAATAGCACTTATGAGGAAGATTATTTGGAGGTTCTTTCGGACCAAAACCCACCCAACTATTCTAGCCAAATCCGATGTGAATTGAAAGATGTTAATAACTTTACTAACCTAGCGAAAGGATACCTAGAGCTTCGTGTCCGTGTAGAAACTAACGCTGGAGTAGATTTAGGAGCTGCTGATAATGTCGCCATTGTAAATAATATTGCTAGTATATTTAGCAGAACTGTTTGCCGTATTAATAATGTTGTTGTTGAGACTAATGAGTTAGCCCATAACTGCAACCACCTTAAATCTCTATTGGAATTTAGCAGTGATTATGCCGCATCTGTGGGTTCAAACATGGGAGTCAGCCCTGATACTGACGCTCACCTTGCGACAGCTGCCGCACTTCTTCCTATAGTTGATGGTACTGGAGCATACAATGAGACGCATAATAAAGGATTTTATGATCGTCGCAAACTAGCAACTGAAAATGTAGCTACTAACCAAACTTATCATGTTCCACTTACTCATTTGTTTGGATGCTGTAAAAATAAAGTAATGATGAATAACCAGTTCTCAATTGAATTAACTCGCCAATCTGATGTTGTATGTCTATATGGTGCTGATGCCGCTAACAAACGCATTAAAATTGACCGCTGCAGTTTATGGTTACCAAGAATTACACCATCACCTCTTGTCCAAGCTCAATTACTTTCAGCAATATCGGGTGGTGTAGTTTCCCCCTATATGTATCACACTTGGTCTTGTTATGATTCCAATGTTGTATCTCAAAATAGCGCTATCACACAGCGTGTTATTACGCAGTCTGAACGCCCTGTGTGGGTATTCACATTTGCTACTTTAGCAACTGTAGCACAGACTGATTCGCCATACCACACTCCTCTTAATTCTCTTTCCCGAGTTCAGTGCCGTGTCAATGGTAAATTGATGCCGTCTGTTGAATTTACTGATTTGACTTCTTCACTAGGCCAGTCTAGAGCATTTAACGAGCTTGCTAAATATGCTGCTTCTTATATGAATAGCCGTGATGGTATTCTAGTAAATAAAGATGATTACAAAAACAACTTGATTATCGGGTTCGATTGCCGTGCTCTACCTGAAAATCTTGCTAGAAGTGGAAACACTATCGAGGTAATTGCTACTACTGGAGCAACAGGAGCCGCTCCTGCTGGAGACCAGCGACTTCACACCTGTGTAGTTTCCGAAAAAGCCTTTGACATGAAATACAATTCCGGCGTACCTACTATCACTATGCTTTAAAAAATACAAAAAAATATTTATATATTATATAAAATGAAAGTAGAATATAATGCTGAAAGTCAAATATTTGGTGGAAGTATTTTAGGAGATGTATATAGTAGTGTATCAGGACAAAGATTTAAAGATGAAAGACATGTTCCATTAATAACTGATAAAGGTGTAAAATTAGCAGAATTCGCAGGTCCAGGAACGCATATTAAATACAGAATTGAAAACAATATAAAACCATTAGGAGCGGTAGATAAATCCGCAAAAGCGCACGATATAAGATATAGTTTATCTCAAAATGTTGATGATGTAAGATTTGCTGATAATAAAATGATTAGTAAATTAGAAGAAATTGACAGAAAAGGATTAGATTATAAATTAAATGTGAAAGCGGTAAAAACTGCAATGAAAGCAAAAAGATTGTTTGAAGATGTAGGAGTATGGGACAAAGGATCATTTAGCGATATGAAAGGAGCAGAATTAAGTGATAGTGATAAAAGATTATTTGAAAGTGAATTAAATAAATTAGTTCAAGAGGGATTTGGTATTGCTATTGGGATAAAAGGAAAAGGTTTAGGACAATTAGATTTTGTAAATTTAGGAGAAAAACTATTTTTACAAAATCCGCTACAATTTAAATCACTATTAGATACATCATTAGATAAAATAATAGTTGGTAATGGATTAAAAGAAAGTATGGCTAGAGGTATAAAAAGAATAATATATGGAGCACTTCCATTCCTTCAATGGTTTGATAGTGATAAAACCATATTACAAGGTAGGGGTTTAAAACAATTTTAATTTTTATTTAATCTATATCTATAACTAGTCATTCCATGTCTATCAATGAATCTAGAATGAGATTCACTTACACTCCATAAACATTCTCTACAAGTTTTATTTTTGACCAGTATCCTCTCTTCAGTTATTTTATTAATTCTATAACTACTATTATAATCTTCTAAAGGTTTTTGATACTTACAAAAACAACATTTTATTACATATTCTTTTTTCATATATATAAAAAGTAATTGAATTCTTTAAGTTAATTTAGGAAAAAAAGGATAATTATTAAGCTTTATTTAAAAAATTATTATCTATATATAATATATATGAATAATAATAACTTCAAAGAATATTTGGAAAATGTTGGATTAAAACCTACAACCATAAAGAATCATCTGCGAAATTTAGATAAATTTAATAAATTGAATTTTTATGATCTAAAAATATCTCAAGAAAATATAATTAAAATATTAAAAGATGATGACATAAATAACAGCCAACGCCTCACTCTTTCTTCTACAATGTCTAAATATTTACAGTTTAGTTTATTACCTAATGATAAGTTAGTAGAATATATTAAAACTATAAATAATGAATTGAATAAACAATATAATGAGAGAAATAAGAAAAAAGAATATAAATATACAAAAAAAGATATTCTAAAAGAAATAAATAGATTTTATAAAGAAGGAAATTACAGAGCATATATAGTTAGTTATTTGGTTTATTTTTACAATACAAGGAACACTGATTTAAATGTAAATGTTTGTAGAAGTAAAAAATATGCGAAAGATGAAAAAGATAATTATTTGATTCTAAGAAAAAACTCGGTATTGTATATTAGGAATAACTACAAGACCAGTAAGACATATGGTTCAAAACAACATGAAATCAAAAGTAAAAAGTTTTTGGAAAGTGTGAAATATATGTTACAAGATGAAGAAATTAAATGTGTTAGAATATTTGATGGATTTACAAATAGTACTAACATATTGAAAAACTATCTTCCATTTGGATTGAAAACATCTGATATTGTTAAAATTATTTTAGCAGAAGATAATTCACTTCATCAAGCAACTAAAATAGGAAAAAAAAGAGGAACTAATATAGCAACCCTAGAGAAATCCTATAATCTAATAGTTTAAATATAATATTAATATATATGTCAAAAATATTAATATTATATACAATTTATAAATATTATTGTTATTATGATTTATACCGAAAGTGTAGATATTTATTGAGTTTTATATTATGAACC
>Ga0070751_1002201_pt1 | contig 11220 bp, 11 predicted proteins | sample VirMetDEL_Aug_28_FD_78514 | JGI IMG/M metagenome (GOLD analysis project Ga0070751, IMG submission 78514) | Aqueous microbial communities from the Delaware River and Bay under freshwater to marine salinity gradient to study organic matter... | ecosystem: Environmental > Aquatic > Marine > Coastal...
GATGTGTTTGTATTTTGGAAAGTCAGTACGACCTTGTATGCGGCTTATGTCGGGAGTTACGCTTAATGTTAAGCAAAGCCTTAACCACTGCGGCGGCTGGCTCTGCGGCTGGCGACTACGAAATCTCACGCTCTCTGCGGTTCAACTCTGCTGACTCTGCTTATCTGAGTAGGACACAAGGAAGTGGAAGTAGAACTACTTGGACATATAGTTTTTGGGCAAAATTCTTTACTCAAAGCGGTGAACCTCATGTATTTACTTTTAATAACACCTCTAATGTAATGTACTTTAATGGTAGTACGAATGGGGCATTACTTTGGTATGACGGAAACGGGTCAAGTTTTTATTTAGTAACAACGCAACTTTTTAGAGACTTTTCTGCTTGGTATCACATAGTAGCTGTAGCAGACACGACCAATGGTACACAAGGAGATAGAATCAGACTCTATGTGAACGGAACTCGTGTCACTGCGTTTGCAACAGCAAACTATCCATCATCTTCTGGATATGTAACTGGTGCTAATCAAAGCGGCACAACAGCAACAATAAGTAAGTCTACTGGTGGTTTTAACGGCTACATGACCGAAATAAACTTCATTGACGGTCAAGCCCTCACCCCATCGTCTTTCGGTGAAACCAACGAAACCACAGGAGTCTGGTCACCTATTCGTTATGCGGGTTCCTACGGCACAAACGGGTTTTACTTACCCTTCTCTGACAATTCAGGAACAACCTCGACAACCCTTGGCGCTGATTCGTCAGGCAACGGGAACAACTGGACACCTAACAACTTCTCTGTAACTGCGGGTGCTGGTAACGATTCTCTTGTGGACTCACCTACAAGGTATGGCACAGACACAGGTGCGGGTGGAGAGGTAAGAGGCAACTACGCCACGCTGAACGCTGTTGATAATGCTTTAACGCTTGCCAACGGAAATCTTCAATTTGATAGAGCAACAACAAGTTGGGCAAGCACTAGAGCAACTTTTGGAGTCACTTCTGGGAAGTGGTATTGGGAGGTAACGCCTACTGCGGCAAGTGGAACGCTTTATTGCATGGTTGGTGTTGCTCTTAATTCTGCAACACTAAGCAACTATTTTGCTACATCGGCAACTGGATGGGCTTACTCTGCTCACGATGGCGGTAAGTATAACAATGCAACTTACTCTGCTTACGGGGCAACATGGACAACTAACGATGTAATTGGCGTTGCATTCGATGCTGACGCTGGAACGCTAACTTTTTACAAGAATAATGTAAGTCAGGGAACTGCTTACACAGGACTCACATCAGGCCCTTATATTCCAGCGGTTTCGTTGTATGGAACGATGACCGCATACATAAACTTCGGACAACGCCCATTTGCCTATGCTGCTCCAACAGGATTTAAAACATTATGTACGACAAACTTACCTACACCAACAATTATTGACTCTTCAGAGTATTTTGATACGGTGTTATATACGGGTAACAGTGTTAGTGGAAGACAGATAACTGGCGTTGGTTTCCAACCTGATTTTGTTTGGACAAAGGGACGTAATGACGCAAATCCTTGGCATAATTTATTTGATGTTATTCGGGGTGGTGGAAAAACATTATTTACAAATTCAACAGCAGCAGAGGTATCAAATAACAATTACGGTTATCTATCGGGATTTAATTCAGATGGATTTACACTTACTCAAGGCAATATTGCAATATCTCAAGTAAATGATGCGGCATACACCTATGTCGCATGGAACTGGAAAGCCGACGGTGCTGGCGTAAGTAACGGAGACGGTACGATTTCTTCTACTGTATCTGTGAGTACGACCAGCGGGTTTAGTATTGTTACTTATACGGGTAACGGAAGTGCTGGTACTACGGTAGGGCATGGACTTGGCGTTGCTCCTAAAATGATTATTGCAAAGACACGCAATAATTTAGGTGACTGGCCTGTTTATCATGTATCGCTTGGCAATACAAAGAATCTTTTGCTAAATACAACAGGCGCAGAATCAACTTCATCAAGCTGGTGGAACAATACAACGCCATCATCTACTGTTATTACGCTTGGCAATAATTCATATATTAATGGCAATACTTATACATTTGTCGCCTACTGTTTCGCAGATGTAGAAGGCTTCTCCAAGTTCGGGAGCTATACAGGTAATGGTAGTGCTGACGGTCCATTCGTGTACACGGGGTTTAGACCAGCGTTTGTGATGATTAAAGGAACAAGTGCAGGATATATCTGGACAATTGAGGATAATAAGCGAGATACATTTAACCCAGAAACAAAATACCTTCAACCACAAGCATCTGCTGCTGAAGGAACCTTTACAACTCAAGATTTTACGTCTAACGGTTTTAAAATTAGAACAGCCGACACAGCATGGAATGGTAGCGGAATTACCTACATCTACATGGCCTTCGCAGAGTCGCCTTTTAAATTTGCGCTCGGGAGGTAGGGATGCCACAAGGTAGATTTCATCAAGACCAAAGCGGAACCAAGATCAATATGTTGACCTTGCTATGCCGCTTGCCTGAGCAGTCGAAGAACAGTAGTTACAAGTACATGACACGCTGTGATTGTGGAACTGAGAAGGCTATCTTTTACAACCAAGTCAAAAGCGGCAGGGCGCAGTCATGCGGATGCTTACAAAAACGCAAGGGTAAAGATGCACCAGCTTATAAGCATGGGCGTAGCGCAACAAAAGAATATGACCTTGAATTGCACATGAAGCGCAACTATGGAATGAGCTTCAAACAGTATGAAGAAATGCTTTTTTCTCAGGACGGTGTTTGTGCAATCTGCAAGGCAGAACCCCCAGTAAATCAACATAAAACCAGACTAAACATAGATCACGACCATTCAACGGGTAAGGTTCGAGGGTTACTTTGTGACTGTTGCAATCGAGCCTTGGGTTTAATGCGTGACAACACAGATTTGCTACAAAAAGCAATTGACTACCTCATGAAGTATTCTCTCGCACGATAGGAGTAACAAATGTTTGCAATCGTACAAAACGGTGAAATCGTAAAAACCTCTGGCTCGATTAGGTCGTTATTTCCCAACATGTCGTTTTCAGCAAAAGGGGCGTCGGCAGAATTTAAGGCAGCTAATAACGTCATGGAGGTTGTAGACGGCGAGCAAAAGGATCAGCGTTTTTATTGGGTGACGCCTGCTAACCCCTCTTTGCAGCTTATTAATGGCGTACCAACCAGGGTGTATACCAACACAGCCAAAGAACTTGAGGATCGTTTAGAAACCAAAGAAGACGGCTCACCGCTGTATGTGCAGGTTTACAACCCAGAAACAGAGCAGATGGAGGACACAACAGAACAGGTTGTGACAAAGGGATTAAAGTCGCAGTTCATTGCCCAGGTTAAAGAGGCGGCGAACACGCAATTGGCCCAAACCGACTGGTATGTGGTAAGAAAGTTTGAAAGAAACGTCGATATACCGGAAAATATAGTGGCGCAGCGAGCAGCGATTGTGAGTGATACCGAGGCTAAAGAACAGGCCATTGCAGCCTGCACCACTGTTGAAGAACTCATGCAGGTTATTTAAGGAATAAAAAATGGCAGCTTCTGAACTTAATGCAACATCGGCGGGTGGCGTTGCGCTGACTGGCGGCGATGCGGATGAGATCGTCATCAAGACCGGGGGCACGGCTGCTATTAGTATTGATGGATCGCAGAATGTTGCGGTGGCAGGAACATTTACTTTTGACGGCGGGACGGAGCCTGCAACCACAGGCAAGGCAATCGCCATGAGCATCGTGTTCGGATAGGATAAATTATGGCAAACCCTAATATTGTTAACGTCACCGACATTCGCGGTAATACCTCGTCGTATTTAATTAGCTCGACCGACGATCCGTTTGCCACGGCGCTGATTAATAATGCGGCGTCATCAAGTAAGATTTACAAGGTCAATATGATTATGGCGGCGAATGTGGATGGGGTCAGCCCTTACGACATAACCATAAAGCTGTTTTCCCAAGATGACCTTGGCGGCACAGGCACGGCGCTGGCTTCTACGATCACGGTCCCTGCGGATTCGTCAGTGATTATTATTGACAAGAACTCTTCCTTTTACCTTCTTGAAGACAAGTCCATTGGTGCGACAGCGGGTACGGCGAATAAGATCGTAGTGACCTGCTCCTGGGAGGAGATAGCCTAATGGCACAGTTCCCAAGTCAAACAGACGCCAACGGCATCTGGAGGATTAACGACCTTCGCAACGCCCGTATGGGCAGTAATTGGCCCTTAGTAGGTCCAGCACCTGTTGAGTACCTCGTCATCGCTGGTGGTGGCTCGGGAGGTACCTACACACCTTCCAGCGGTTATACGATAGGCAACCCCGGATTTAATTCCGTCTTTGCAACCATCACATCTGATGGAGGTGGTTATGGCGGGCGATATAACAACATCCCCGGCGGTCCCGGCGGTTCTGGTGGCGGCGGCGGTGGAACCAGCTCCGGTGGAGTTACTCCCGGCGGCCCCGGTACCTCTGGTCAGGGAAGCGATGGTGGTCTTGGTGCCGGTCCATCACCTGCTTATCTTGGTGGCGGCGGTGGTGGTGCAAGCGCAGTCGGCCAAAATTTTCAAACATCACCCGTAGCATCTGGTGCTGGTGGTGACGGTCAGTATTCGGACATTACTGGAACTGCTGTTCAACGGGCTGGTGGTGGAGGCGGCGGTTCCGGTGGAAGCACCGCTGGAGCAGGTGGCGCAGGTGGCGGTGGCGCAGGCGGTTCTGCCGCAAATGGCACTCCGGGAACTTCATTAACAGGCGGTGGCGGTGGCGGTGCTGATATGGGCATTGGAGCGGCGGCGGGTGGTGGCGGTGCGGGTGGCTATCGCACAAACTATACGTCTTCTGGGCCTACTCCTTCTCCAAAACTTTCAGGAGGCCCTAGCGGTGGCTCTTCTATCGAGGCATCTTTTAGTGCTATACCGGGAACGGCTTACACAGTCACAGTAGGTGCTGGTGGTGCGTCTGTTGGGTCAGGTACAGGAACGTCAGGCGCAGGCGGCTCAGGTGTCGTTTATCTTCGTGTCCCAGACGGTTTTGCCGCAGCGTTTTCTGATGGCGTAATGGCAAGAGCCTATTCTGTATCCGGGTACAACATCTACGAAGTTCAGCAAACAACAACCACGGGTGAAACCGTAACCTTCTTCCCCAACGCCTTTTTGGTGGAATACCTTGTGGTTGCAGGGGGAGGTGGCGGTAGTGACATGGGTGGTGGTGGTGCAGGTGGATTTTTGACATCTGACAATACTGTTGCTTTGCCTGTAACCGTTGGTCAAACCTATCCTGTAATTGTTGGTGGTGGTGGAACTGGCGGTCCTAATAATTCAACCGGAACATCCGGTAGCAACTCTCAATTCGCCTCAATACTTGCCACTGGTGGTGGACATGGTGGCGTTTACAATGCAAACAACGCCGCTACTGGTGGTTCTGGTGGTGGTGGCACAGGAACACCTTCTCCTCAATACCCAGGAGCCGCTGGAAATACACCTTTTCGTTCCCCATCTCAAGGAAATAGTGGAGGCAATGGTGGCACAGCGAACTATGCTGGTGGCGGTGGTGGCGGTGCAACTGACCCTGGTTCAAACGGAACCACAACTGGTGGAAACGGTGGGAATGGAACTGCATCATCTATTTCTGGTTCTCCTGTAACTTATGCTGGTGGTGGAGGCGGCGGTTCCTTGTCAGCAACGGGCAGTACGGGTGGAGCAGGAGGCGGTGGTAACGGGGGTGGAGATGCGTCTCCCGGATCAACATCAACTCCCGGAGGTACCAATACTGGTGGCGGCGGTGGAGGAGGAGGCACGGATTACAACCCAAATGCTATTGCGAGAGGTGGCGGCTCTGGCGTAGTCATTATTAAGATCGAAGACATACGAACAGCCACATTCTCTGCTGGTGTCACGTACAGCGAATCCACTGCGGTATCAGGCTACAAGATCTACACGGTCACGGCGACCTCTACGACAAGCGAAACAGTAACTTTCTCATAAGGATTTATTATGGCTTCCACGATTAACTCAACAACGTCTGGTGCGGGTGGCCTAATCACTACCGGAGATGCCTCTAACGTATTAAAATTACAGACAAATGGGGTGGACGCCGTTTCGATTGACGCCTCTCAGAATGTTGCGGTCACGGGGGATCTGACTTTTAATAATGGAGCCAAGGCGGCAAGTACGGGAAAATCCGTCGCAATGGCAATTGTTTTTGGAGCGTAAGCCATGGCTGCACCTAATATTGTTGAAGTAACCACGATCACAGGCCGCACGGAAGGTCAGGCGGTTGGTCTGTCAGCCACGGCAATTGTTGCGAATCCAGCAGCTTCTGGTAAGGTATTCAAGGTCAACGCCCTGTATGTATCCAATGTAGACGGCACAGACAATGCGGATGTCACAATTACCTTTTACGATGCCAGCGTTACAACAAGCTTTCATATTGCCAAGACGGTGACGGTCCCTGCGGATGGTTCGGTGACATTTCTAAACAAATCCATTTACCTTGAAGAGGGTGATGAGCTGCGCCTTGCTGCTAATGCAACAGGGGATATTGAAGCGGTCGCCTCGTTCGAGGAGATTAACTAATGCCTTACCCAACCCGCTCTTCAGCTTCCAGTATCTGGGAGCTTAACCAAATAAGTCAGGCCATATTAGGCAATGACTGGCCCAGTGTCTCTGTCCCACTAGAGTACCTCGTCATTGCCGGTGGTGGTGCAGGGGGAAGTGGATCAAGCGGAAATGGTGGTGGTGGTGGTGCGGGGGGTTATCGCACAAACTACACATCGGCTGGTCCTGTTCCAACCCCCAAACAATCAGGTGGTGGTGCGTCTCTTGAATCTGCGCTGACGATTACAACCGGCACGGCTTACACAGTAACAGTCGGTGCTGGTGGCGCTGGTTCAGCATCTAATCAAACTGCTGGCAATGGGTCTAATTCTGTCTTTTCAACTATTACTTCAACGGGCGGTGGCGGCGGAAGTAGTGAGACTTCAGGAACAGGTGCGACTGGGGGATCAGGCGGTGGAGGTGGTGGCCCTGCTGGCCCAGGTGGACCGGGAACCACAAGCCAAGGGTTTGCTGGAGGTTCAGATCCCGGTGGAGGCGGCGGCGGTGGCGCCGGAGAAGCTGGTGGAACAGACGGCCCCGGAGAGGGTGGTGATGGTGTTTGGTCAGATATTACCGGGTCAGGCACTCAACGAACAGGGGGTGGTGGAGGGCGTGGGGCCGCATCGTTAGGATACGCAGGCGGTGCAGGAGGTGGTGGTGATGGCGCTGGAGATCCCCCCGGTGTCGCTGGTGATGGCACACAACTTACCGGCAGCGGTGGCGGCGGTAGCCGTGCTGGTTTAGTAGGCGGTGCAGGCGGCTCAGGTGTCGTAGTTCTCCGAGTACCCGATTATGTTGCCGCACAGTTCTCAGGTGGTGTAGCCGCCCGTGCTTACTCCGTGTCTGGCTACAACATTTATGAGGTTCAGCAGACCACGACAACTGGTGAGACTGTGACGTTCTACCCCAATGCTTTCTTAGCAGAATATCTTGTTGTCGCAGGAGGAGGTGCAGGAAGACCCATCCTAAACTATGCTGGCGGCGGTGGCGGCGCAGGAGGCGTTTTGACTTCTGATAATACTGTTGCTATACCCGTAACGGTTGGACAGACTTACCCTGTTATTGTTGGAGGTGGCGGGGCGTTAGCATCATCGGGTTCTGATTCTCAATTTGCTTCAGTCGTTGCAAGTGGCGGCGGTGTAGGTGGTATAGCTTCTGGAACTTCGGCTGGAGGTAACGGAGGCTCTGGTGGCGGAGGTGGTCAATTTGGAGCCTTTGGAGCCGTAGGTGGTTTTGGTAATACGCCATTTAGAAACCCATCACAAGGAAATAACGGCGGCAGTTCTGTGGGCGGTAGTGGAACCCGTTCGGTTGGTGCTGGTGGTGGAGGTGCTGGTGCCATAGGAGGAGACTCAGGAGCAAGCACTAGCGGTGGAAATGGTGGTAATGGAATCACATCATCCATTTCGGGATCGCCTGTAACTTATGGCGGCGGCGGTGGGGGTGGAGCCGACACAAACCCCGGTGTAGCGGGTACAGGTGGGACAGGTGGTGGAGGCGATGGTGCAGGTTTTAGCAACAATGCCACAAATGGCACAGATGGTTTAGGCGGTGGTGGTGGTGGTAACGGCGGGACAATTTCTGGGCCGGGTCAAAGAAACGGTGGTACGGGCGGTTCAGGCGTAGTCATCATCAAGATCCCTGACACTCGCACTGCGACATTCTCGGGTGGTGTTACTAACACTTTGTCCACAGCAGTTGCTGGATACAAGATCTACTCTGTAACTGCTACTTCATCAACTAACGAAACGGTCACATTCTCATGAACAACACCGCAGAAGTAATACCTATGCACAGTTCTCCTGAAGAACGGCAGACACCTAACCCTGCTTGGGCGTTCAACCTCGACCCCGTTCATTCATGGGCCTATTGGGAGAAAGCCTTCAGCAAAGAGGAGTGCGAGCGCATCATCGAGATCGGCAACGACAGGACTCAGCGTCAAGCCAAGACTCGTGGTGAAGAAGCACAAAAGGTGCGGAAGTCTGAGATTGCATGGCTCTACCCTTCTGACGATCTTGACTGGGCCTACAGGCGTTTGACCGACATCATTATGGATCTGAACGGCAGGTTCTTTCAGTTTGATCTGTTTGGTGCTACCGAGGGCTTTCAGTTTACCAAGTATGTTGCCCCAGGTGGCAAGTACGGCAGACACATTGACTCAGCACCCGGAACTCTGATTCGCAAACTGTCTTTTACTCTGCAACTCTCGGAGCCTGAAGACTACAAGGGTGGAGATCTCTGCCTGTACTTGGGTGACAAGGCTGAAGTGATGAAGAAGGATCAGGGCTTTGTTGCTTTGTTCCCCAGTTATGTTTTGCATGAGGTTAAGCCTGTCACGCAGGGAACCCGTTATTCGTTAGTTAGCTGGATCACCGGCAAACCTTTTAAATAGGAGTAGACATGGCACATTTTGCCCGCATCAAAAATGGAATCGTGGATTTTGTAACTGTCGGTCGTGATGACGACGAGAGCAGGGAAGATGAATTGGCCCATGACGGTTGGATTTATAAGAGAACTTCTTATAATACGAGGGGTGGGGTTCACTACGGACCCGACGGTCAACCGTCTGCCGATCAATCCAAAGCCTTCCGCAAGAACTACGCTGGAATTGGCTACATGTACGATCCGATCCGCGACGCATTTATTCCCCCCAAGCCATTTAATTCTTGGGTTCTTAACGATCAAACCTGCTTATGGGAAGCTCCCGTTGCTATGCCGGATGACGGCAAGCGCTACCAGTGGGACGAAGTAACAACCTCATGGGCTGAAATTACGGAGTAAATTATGGCCTCATCATGGTCTGCTTTAAAAATTGAGTTAATCGGCACCGGAGAGCAGTCTGGCTCCTGGGGCAACACCACAAACATTAACCTGGGTGATGGTGGCGCTGGCTTGGAGCAGGCCATTGTCGGTCGTGCCGAATTAGTAACGGGCGACTTTACATCCAACAGCTACACACTTAGTTACACCGACACCAACGCTGTTCAGGACTTTCGTGCGTTAGTGCTTGATATTACAGCCACACTTAGCGCCGCCGGTACGGTAATCGTCCCAGCCATTAACAAACCTTACTTGGTGTTTAACAACTCGGTGGGCGGCTACGACGTTACGGTCAAGGTATCCGGGCAGACTGGGGTTACGGTTCCCAACGGCAAAAAAGCCATTGTGTATAACAACGGAACGGATGTCGGTCATGCCCTGAGCTGGATTGACTCCTTAACTCTCGGAAACGCTCTTGCTGTTACATCAGGTGGAACGGGGCAAACATCGTTTACTAACGGTCAGCTTCTTATCGGCAATACCACAGGTAATACCTTGTCCAAGGCAACGCTGACCGCTGGAAACAATATCTCTGTTACGAATGGAACAGGTTCGATTACGCTGGCTGCTACTGCGGCAGGCTCTGATACCCAGATTCAGTTTAATGACGGCGGCACTAACTTGGGTGGCGATTCTGGGCTTGTGTATAACAAGACAACCAATACCCTGACGGTTGATGTTGTAGATATTGGTACGGGGGCAGGGAATATCGCCACAAACACAGCAATTGGCGACCAAGCTCTTGATGCAAACACAACCGGTTTTGAAAATGTTGCAGTCGGTCATAGGGCGCTGACCAGTAATACAACTGGAGATTACTGTACTGCCATCGGTGCGGATGCATTATATTCAAACACAAGCGCCAACTACAACACAGCCGTTGGAACTGATGCCGCAGTTCTAACATCAACGGGCATTTCAAACACCGCTGTTGGTGCCTCTGCTTTGGTTTATAACGTCAGCGGTAGTTTTAATACAGCGTTTGGTACAGCCGCACTTTTTGATGCAACAGGCGGCGCTAATGTGGCTGTTGGATATTACGCCTTATCTTCTATTGTGAATGTTACTAACAATACCGCTATTGGGCACCAGGCACTTAAAGATGACACAGGGATTAGTAACTCTTCTGCTCTAGGTGCAAATACTGCGGTGACTGGATCTAATCAGGTTCAGCTTGGTGATTCGTCAACCACGACTTACGTTTATGGAACGGTACAGAATCGCTCCGACGCAAGGGACAAAGCAGATATTCGTGACACCGAGCTTGGCCTTGACTTCATCATGTCCCTTCGTCCCGTTGACTATAAATGGGATTACAGAGAAACTTATAAAACAGCAGCCCCTGAGAAGCCCATTAAAGGTACGCCTGAGGCTCAACAAGAATATGCCGCTAAGATGGAACAGTGGAGGCAGCAGAACAATCTGTCTAACATTACGCCCAATGGGTCAAACAAACGCAGCCGTTACCATCACGGTCTGATCGCGCAAGAAGTCAAAGCAGTAATGAATGCCAAAGGCATTGATTTTGGTGGCTACCAGGATCACTCAGTTAATGGCGGCGATGACGTTTTGTCGATTGGATACGATGAGCTAATTGCCCCCTTGATTAAAGCGATTCAGGAGCTGAAAGCAGAGATTGAAGAGCTGAAAGCTAGGTAATCATGGACCCAATTACTGCTTTAGCTACCATATCGGCAGTATGGGGCGGTATCAAGAAAGCGGTCGAAGTAGGTCGTGAGGTTCAAGACGTATGGAGTCAGTTGTCAAAGTGGGCGC
>Ga0070751_1002210_pt1 | contig 11198 bp, 17 predicted proteins | sample VirMetDEL_Aug_28_FD_78514 | JGI IMG/M metagenome (GOLD analysis project Ga0070751, IMG submission 78514) | Aqueous microbial communities from the Delaware River and Bay under freshwater to marine salinity gradient to study organic matter... | ecosystem: Environmental > Aquatic > Marine > Coastal...
CAAGTGTAAACCAGCAGCTAATGCTTTCAGGCTACCTGCACAAAAATTTCTAATCATGAACGGACAACGCAAACAAGAACACATCCGCAACATTACGTTCTGCATCAAAACAGGTGCATCAGGCTACGTCACGGATAACTTCCGTATTGATAACCTTCCTACACCACAGCGGGCAGGCACATTGACACAACAAGATGCCTATGCACGAGGCAAGGCACACATCATCTTTGAGGAGTTCCTCAAGCAAAACCCTGACATCGATGACTGACATTGTAGACAAGATAATAGCCTATGAAGCAGGCGACATATACGGTTGGGAAGTACTCGATATGTACGCAGACCTTATCAAGACAGGCATGATACTAAACCTGCAAGGGACGTACCAACGTGAGGCACGTCACCTGATCGAGGAGGGTATCATCGACCAAAACGGAAACATTATTGACACATCTAAATTAAATGCCATATGAAGTATGCAGTATACAGGGTGTTCCGCGACTGGAACAAGCGACCCAAAGTTCTAATGGAGGGACTCACACGAGAACAAGCGCAGACTATTGTGCGTAACACACCGTCAGAAGAGGATAGCATGGTAGTGTTCGATGAAGAACCAAGAAATAAACAATGGGGCAGACGCGATGAGTAAGAAGCCCACTATCCGACAGGCAATAATCCGACTGGAAAGCAGGGGCTACACATTATCAGAAATATCAGAAGCCTATGCCATGCCCCAATCACAAGTGAAATCTATTTTAAACCCCAACGATATGCAAAATAAAAAAGCATTCCCAAAACCATTAACCGACAAGGTTAGATCTCAAATCAAATCCCTGAAAGGTCAGGGGTTAACGAACCAACAGGTAGCTGACATCTGTAGGGTGGCACCATGCACTGTGTCACGAGTGATGAACAGGAAGCCTAAAGCAAAGGCAAAGACCGTGCAAAAAGGCAAGAAGCAATCTATCGTCAAGAATACAGGGCGTAACACCACCAGCTTCAGCTTTCTGTGGGGTGCATTCTCCTTCACACGTGCAAAAGAGTAAGCTATGCCAGCCATCAAGAACCACCCCAAGCATAAGAACATCCATGAGGATTGTTACATTGAAATACTTTTGAATAACGGAGATGATTTTGGTGAGTATGAGGTTGTAATACGTGATGACATCACAGGATTAGAAGTTTTGTCTGAACTAGAACCTGATTGGGAATGGGCGTGGCAGACAGCTAGGTATTTTAGCAATAAGTACAACATCGAAATCATTGATAAAACCCCCTACTGATGAAGCTATTTAATAGATCCCCACCTGATGTGTGGTCACCTCGAAGGTTCGTTTGTGTGCAATCAAGTGTACATACTTGTAAAGCCCAGTCATTCAACGACTGGCAACAACACCTCCTTGAGCAAAGGAAAATTTTAAAGAATTTAAAATGAATAAACTTTCACCTGAAGATGCAGTCAACTGCGTTAAATTGTTTATAGAGTTGTATGAACTGTGGGAAGACTCTGAGTCCCGTAGAAAATACAATAAGCTTAAACCTAATTACGAATCACTTGGTATGAAGTATTACGAAGCCTACATAAACGCTAAAGATTACGGATTTTAATATGAAGAAACCACTTACAAATGAGCGAGCCATCAAATTAATCAACAAAAAATTCGGTGGAAAAAGTAAATATGAAGCAACAGCTGTTATCTTTGCATCCGAAGATATCATTGAAAGGGACGTGCATGAGTGGCTTAATACACCTCTTACCGAACTGTACGACTCATTCATCTACAACTCAGTAGAAGGTGTACATACACTCATCGATAAAGAAATAGAAAAAGACGAATACCATGATGAAAGAGACCTTGCCTACGGAGCGATTAACAAGATGGTTGCAGTCATGAAATCCATGAGTGCATACGCCGATATATACCAGACATTACAGCAGGAGTCAGAACGCTGACTTCGTGGTTGGCGCATGGTGTGCAGGGAGATCCTGCAACGGGACCGCGTGATGTGTCCTTTGAGAAACAAAGCCAACCATCTTAATTGTGTTTGCAGGGAGGGGGAGCTTAAGTGGTTGTGCTTCCCCTCTTGCAACCCCAAATTGAATTCACTCAAAACCAACATATATGACAGATGAAGAAGCAAAGCTCATTATAGATGAGTATTACAACGCATTGAAGATCACAAGATCTAAAAGAAGGTATGCTTATCAGGTTAAAGCAAAAGCTGCAATCATGATAGCTCTTCGAGAAGAACTTACCTTAACTAGGGTAGCTAGGCTATTCGATATGGATCATGCGAGTGTGCTACACCATGAAAGAAAACACAGTTCAAACATGGAATACTGGGATGGTTATGCCGAAAACTTTAAGATAGCCAATAATCTTGTAAAGAGCGTGTCGGGACGCTTGTCGTATCAGGCAAGGCTTGCTGGTGTAAAGGCGCAGATCAGGTATCTAGAAAAAATGAGAAAAACTTTAATTGAAAAAATCCCAACTCTATGAGTAATTACAAATTCAAAACCCTTAACATACGTGGCAAAGAGTACGTTGAAGTCCACGAACGAATTAAATTCTTTCGACAGGAAGAGCAATACAAGGGCTGGACTATTGAGTCCGAATTCACAGTGCTGGACTCCGAGCAGTGCGTATGCAAAACCACAATTTCTGACACTGACGGACGTGTTATTGCAACAGGTCATGCTCACGAAGTTCAAGGTTCATCCAATATTAATAAGACCAGTTACGTTGAGAACTGTGAGACTTCAGCTATTGGTCGTGCCCTCGCTATGTTAGGTATTGGTATTGACTCCTCAATCGCTTCTGCCACCGAGGTATCGAACGCTATTGCCAAGCAGGAGGCAGAGCCAAAAGAAGAGAACATCATGGACAAAGCTGTCTCTTATATCAAGTCGCAGAATAACAAGCAAGAGGCATTTGATGCTATTATTGCAAAATATGGTGAACAATTAACCGACCGACAGAAATCTGGTCTTAAGAAATTTGTACGATGACAATACCTGAAAAATTAGAAAAACGATACGGCAAGTCGCACGTTTCGTACTCCTCGTTAAAGGTCGCTCTTTCCGATATGGCTAAGTTCGATCAGTACATGAAGGGTGAGCTTAAGTTCGAATCTCCCGCCCTTGAGTTTGGTACGCTCTACGACATGCTATTGTTTGAGCGAGACAAGGCGATGGAGACATACGTAGTACTAAATGATGATAGTGTTATTGATATGTGCAGCGCCAAGACGATCAAGAGCAAAGCTCCTAAGATGACCAATGAGTACAAGGAAAAGAAAGCTGAACTTGAATCTCAATATGCTGAAGAAGGTAAGACAATTGTCTCCCCTGACGACTGGAAGCAAGCGAACGAAATGATCGATCGCCTCGACGCTTCAGGTCTCAGCAAGCGAATGCTGAAGAGCAATCAGTATCAGGTAGAGTTCAATGAAATGATCGGATCTGTACGAGTTAAGGGCTTCCTTGACTGTCTCGGTGATGGGTTTATCGTGGACTCCAAGTCAACCAAAGCTATTGACAAATTCCGATACAGTGTGCGTGACTTCTGCTATGACATCCAAGCATACATCTATTGTGAGGTGTTTGGGGTCAACAAGTTCTACTGGCTCGTACAAGAGAAATCATACCCGTACCTCCCTGGTCTCGTGGAATGCTCTGAAGAAACCCTGTTCGCAGGGAAGATGAAGTTTAACCAAGCCGTCAACCGTATCGATTCATTTTTAAATGGACTTGATGCAGGGGCTTCACCAATGCAAGATTATGTTCAATTCAAAGTTTAAACACATTAATGCGGGATTATTTATGGTATTAGCTTACCTTTGTGGTATCTCGCTTTTCAACTTAACACTTAATTTAATTTTATCATGAGCGAAAAAAAGTATGATTCCGTCCTCGTAGGATGGGCAGATGAGCCGAAGTATAACGATCAGGGAGAGTTGATCTCTTGGAACCTTCGTTTGAAGGATCACGAGATGAAAGACATCCTCGACCAATACATCACTCGGCGTGACGAAGAAGGACGTGGAGGTAATGCCTATATCACGCTCTTCATGAGTAAGAACGGCAAAGCATGTGCCCGTGTCTTCAACCCCAACAGCGAAGCTGCTAAGGAGAAACGACAAGCCAAGCAGGAAAATGCTGGACAGGAAGAAACAACTGTCTTGCCCTTCTAAGGCTTTAGCGTTATATGCCAGACTTGAATGGGGGCTGGGGAGTACAAAACTCCTCAGTCCCTTTTCTTTCTCCGCTAGTAAAGGAGATAAGGTATTTACGTTTAGAGTGCATGTATCGTACCACGATGATAATTTTAATGTAGAGTTGCCGTCATTCGACGAAGACTACGCTATATTGTTCATCCCAAATAAACTGGCTGACAACTGTATACTTTTGCTGTCCGAAGACTGTAAGGATCATTCAGGAGGTAATGTCACCATGCAGTGGTTAGCCCCTAAAATCCAACGAAAATGGAGAATGGAACTCAAAGAGACATCTTTTATATGATTGCTCGCGTGGCTTACAAAAAAGGTAAACGCCTGTATGAAAAGCCTATGTGGGTAGTAAGCGTATATGACAGACCAAACGACATAATGAATCTGGATAAGAAGACTATGGGCAGGATATCTTCTGAACTATATGGAAAAAACTACAAAGGAAATAGAATGATTATGGTAAGAGAAATACTTGACAAGAAAAAAGTTGGACGAACAAGTAGATCATCATGGCAAAAATAAAGAAGCAGATAGGTGGTAGCCACTACTCCAGCATGAAGATTCAACCCACTGAGTTTATTATGAAAAACGGCATCCCATTTGCGGAAGGCAACGTAATCAAGTATGTGTGCAGACATCACGATAAGAACGGAGCCGAAGACATCAAGAAAGCAATTCACTACCTAGAACTCATACTAGAAAATCAATACAATGAAAGTAACATTCTTCAAAGACCTGTACGACAAAGACAATCCGCACCCAGTAAACGTGATGGAAGCTCTGAAGCGTATAAAAACGGGCCAGTCCAAAACCACGATTGATGAGATACGATCAGGTGACAAAGAGGCAAAGAAGAAACTGCCAATCGTATTATTCAGTGGCGAATTTTCGGCGCGTAATGACGAAGCGTTGTTTGAGCACAGCGGACTCGTTGTACTCGACTTCGATCACATTGATGTTGAGAAATCGAAGAGTGTTATTGCCACGGATGCTCACGTTTATAGCTGCTGGGTTTCACCTAGCGGGGATGGCATTAAGGCGCTCATAAAGATTACTAACCCTGAGCGACACAGGGATCACTTCAGGTCTTTAGTTAACTACTTTAAAAAGCAATACAGCCTTGAAGTAGATGAATCAGGAGCGAATGAATCACGAGCATGTTTCGAGTCATACGATCCAGACATAGTAATCAACCCTGATTCTAAGAAGTTTGGTGGATTTGCTTCTGAACGCAGCGAAGCTGTACAAGAAGCGCGTAAAGGTGTAGTTACGGATTACCAACGTCTTAACCTTTCTGCTCGGAAGATCCGACATGCTGACGATGGGGATAAGCACAAGGAGCTTCTTGGAGCTGCTCGACTAGCAGGCGGGTATATTGCTGCTGGTAGGGTAGAAGAGGAAGAAGCTGTCCGCATTCTCTTTAGGGAGATATGCAAGCGTGATATTGACTCCGAGGACCACGCTATGAGTACTATCCGAGAAGGGATTGAGCATGGAAAGAAATCACCTATACACGAGATCCTGGAACTCGAACAGAAGTCTGAGCGAGACCTCAAGGTCAATGACGGGGACATGTCGTTCATGTCGTCTGATGATGAGGACTGGAGATGGATTGATGACTTTGCCAATGGTAACATTGAGCTTGGACTGGAAACAGGTGACCCTACTCTTGACAATTATTTCCGATACAAGAAGGAGTTTGTGGTAATAAATGGGCATAGTAATGTAGGTAAAACCACCATGGCTCTTTACCTGATGGTCAATTCAGCTATTCATCACGATTGGAAATGGGTAGTATACTCCTCTGAAAACAAAACAGCGTCAGTAAAGATGAAGATGATGGAGTTTGCAGTAAACAGAAAGGTTGGTGACATGACGTATGCGCAGCGTAAGGAAGCATATAAGTGGGTAAACAATCACTTCACTATCATCAATAACAACCAGGTTTACTCTTACTCTGACATACTAATCTTTCTTGAGAAGATTCTCCGACAAGAGAAGTTCGACGCTGTATTCATTGACCCTTACAACTCTTTGAAGATTGAACTAACAGGCAACTCCAACTCACACGACTACCACTACAAGGCATCACAGGAGTTCCTTACGTTCTCAACTGCCAATGACGTAGCGGTTTGGGTCAACACGCATGCCGTAACAGAAGCCCAACGCAAGAAGGGAGACGATGGACTGCCTATTGCTCCCTTTGCTGAGGACACGGAAGGAGGTGGTAAGTTCGTGAACCGAGCAGACTGCTTCCTAACGATACACCGAAAGGTTCAAGCACCTGATCATAACATCAAAAAAACTACTGAGCTGCATGTGCGAAAAGTGCGTATGACGGAAACAGGAGGTACTCCAACCCCTTATGATGACCCTATTACATTCACAATTAACACCTCTCATACAGCTTTTCGGGTAACAAACACGGGTAAGGAGCTGTTCCAACCTATTGGTACACAGTTTAATAACTACTCAAAATTTAATTTACCTCAGAATGATGCATTTTTAGCGAAATAGGCTGTAACTTTGCTTAAGTGAAGCGAAGAAAGGAAGGAACTTCTAAGCGGAAGACCGCTAAGAAAAAGAATTTGGGTAAGTACAAAAGTGGTCTTGAAAAGACTTGTGCTGATCTGTTGTCTGAATCGGGGCTAAGTTTTGCCTATGAGGAACACGAGTTCTTTTTGTTAGATGGTTTCCGCTATGAAGGAACATACCATAAGACCACAGTTAAATCAAAGGGCCTGGTCGACCGTACAGGAAAAGCAGTGCTGCCTATTAGGTACACACCTGACTTCGTTGCAACGGATGGGAGTTGGATTATTGAGACTAAAGGGTACACCCCTTCTCACCACGACTTTCCGATGCGATGGAAATTATTCCTGAAACATCTGGAAATGAAAGGAGATCCGCTACCTTCGTTATTCATCTGTAGAAACAGACAACAAATCGAAGAAGCTATTCAAATCATCAAAGATGAAAAAGGAGATATCAAAAAGCCAACTCGGAGAAAGCTACGGCGTAGCAACCGAGAGGACTCATAGGATACTTACTGATTTTTATGAGTCGCTATTTGATCACAAGGGCAATCCTAAAGAAAATCCAGGTGACGTAGCGAATCTTATCAGCAGTGCAAGACAACAGATTAATTTGGAGTTTGATCTCATAAAATCAGCCTCTTACCAATATTACGAATCCAAGTATGGCTCTGACCAACAAGAGGAGGGCTTATTCGGGATCGACAGGTAGGGTAGCGGAAGTCAGGTTCCGAAGATCGGCAGAGGCAAAGGGGTTAGAGGTAGAGAAGTCTTCTAGGAATGACGACATTCACCTTCATGTTGATTACTGGTTAGCCTATGACGGCAATGGCCGATGGGGTGTAGACGTAAAAGGAAACAACCTTCCAGATGAAATCTGGGTGGAATTTATGAATGTGCGTGGCAACCCAGGTTGGTTGTATGGAGGCGCACAGATCATCGCCTTTGACATGCCAGAGGTTGGTGGATTTGTAATTGTTGATCGACAAGATTTAGTCGATTACTGTGAACGTACCGTAGAGGATACGATCGTGAGCGATAAGCGAGATGCTTACATGAAAAAGTACAGGCGAAACGACCGCCAGGACTTAATCACGAAGCTCAAATTATTGGATCTCAACAAGATAAAATCATTCAGAATCTGGGAATACTTTACAGATTACTGAGTATCTTGCGAGCCCTTTCTAACTTTTTTAACGACACAAATACTATGACCTCAATCTTTGAAAAAAGGGTGAGCTACAAGCCCTTTGACTATTCTGAAATTACTGACCCACTTATCAATGCGATGTGGGCAAGCCACTGGACACACAACGAATTCAATTTCAAGTCTGATGTCCAGGATTACCATACGTCTCTCTCTGAGGAGGAGCGCGAGGTTATCAAGCGAGCTATTCTTTTGATTTCGCAGGTCGAGGTTGCAGTTAAATCTTACTGGTCCAACATAGGTAAACATCTACCTAAACCAGAGATTGCCGACATGGGTGCTGTATTCGGAGGAGTAGAGGTTATTCACTCTCGTGCGTACTCAGAAATTCTGACCAAGTTAGGATTGGAAAACGAGTTCGTAAACCTGTTGGAGACAGAAGCAGTCAGCAACCGCGTGAAGTATCTAAACAAATACGTGGATAGAGTATACGAGGACGACCGAAAGCAGTTTCTTTACAGTCTAATCCTATTTACTCTCTTCACAGAGAACGTGTCCTTGTTTAGTCAGTTCTACACGATCCTTGGGTTCAATCGATTTAAAGCTGTCCTCAAAGACACATCGAACGTCGTGCAGTACACCTCAAAGGAGGAGAACCTACATGCAGAAGGTGGTATGGCATTGATCAACCAAATTCGTCGTGAACACCCAGAGTTGTTCGATGAGGAGCTACAGGAGCGTATTATGGATGAGGCGAGCGAAGCCATGAAATCAGAGCGGAAACTTATAGACTGGATCCTGCAAGGTTTTGAGAATGAGTTTGTTAGCTACGACATCTTAAACAACTACCTGAAGAACAGGGTCAACGAAAGTATGAATAGAATCGGTATGACCGTCAGTTTTAACGTAAACGAGGAAGTACTGAGAAAGACAGCGTGGATGGACGAAGAGGTTTACGCATCAGCACTCTCTGACTTCTTCCATAAAAAGCCAATTGATTACGCAAAAAGCACAAAGAGTTTCACCGCAGAAGAATTATTTTAATGAAAAAAGAAGACATCTTATTGAATGTAGTCGGGGACATCACCCCCGAAGAGATCCAGGCGTGGAAGGATCACAACAAGGCAGTCGAGGAATCTATTGGCTCTAGAGAACCTTTTTACTGGGTGACTCCAGAGACTAGAGAGTTCATGGAGAAGGGCTACCTGGACCCAGGTCAGACGGTAGAAGAGCGAGCTCGTGAGATTGCAGACCATGCAGAAAGCATCCTTAATGAGTATACTGATCTTCTATCTGGAAGAAAAGGTAGGTTCGAAGGATTCGCAGATGAGTTTTACGACTACATGTCTAAGGGTTGGTTCAGCCTGTCTACCCCAGTATGGGTTAACTTCGGTAAAGAAAAAGGACTTCCCATTTCATGCTTTGGGACTACAGTGCAGGATGACACCTTTGATATTCTCAGAGGCACAGCAGAGGTCGGTGCCATGAGTAAGATGGGTGGAGGTACCGCTACATACTTTGGTGAGATCCGTCCGCGAGGAAGCAAGATCTCTACTGGTGGTGAGACTAACGGGTCTGTATCTATGATGGAGTTGTTCAACACAACAACAAATATCATTTCTCAGGGGAAAGTCCGACGAGGAAGCTGGGCTGCTTACTTGCCTGTAGATCACCCAGATATCGAGGAGTTCTTACAGGTCCGCAGTGAAGGACACCCGATTCAGGATATCTCTATGGCTGTGTGCATTTCTGATAAGTGGATGCAGTCCATGATTGACGGTGACCCAAAGAAGCGTAGCATTATGGCAAAGATCCACAAGAAGCGCAGTGAGACTGGATACCCATACATCTTCTTTACTGACAACGTAAACAATCACCGTCCTCAGTGGTACAAGGATAAAGACATGGAGATCAAGCACTCACAGCTTTGTGCAGAGATCATGGAGTACACCGACGAAGAGAAATCCTTTGTGTGTTGCTTGTCATCTATGAATGCTTTGCACTACGACGAGTGGAGATACAGCAACGCAGTTCGAGTAATGACTACGTTCTTAGATGCTGTTTATGCTGAGTTTATTTCGAAGGCACAGGACCTTCCATTCATGGAAAAAGCTGTTCGTTTTGCCAATGAGCATCGGTCTATCGGTATTGGGGTGTTGGGGTATCACTCGTACTTGCAGAGCAAGATGATTCCATTTGAAAGTATTATGGCTCGCACTATTAACCGACAGATATTTCAGACGATCGATCGGCAGAGCAAAAGCCACAGCCGATACATGGGGTTGTCATTTGGCTCTCCCAAAGTATTGGAAGGTTATGCAGAAAGATTTAGTACTCGCATGGCGGTAGCTCCTACTACTTCGTCATCATTTATTCTTGGACAGGTGTCTCCGTCTATCGAGCCACTTCAGTCTAACTACTTTACGAAGGATCTCGCCAAGGGTAAATTCACGTATCGAAACCCATACCTCAAGAAGCTATTGGCTGAAAAAGGTATGGATACAGAAGCTACCTGGAAGAGCATCATGATGAAGGGAGGGTCAGTACAGCATTTAGACTTCCTCGATCAAGACGAAAAGGATACGTTCAAGACGTTTGCTGAAATCTCACAACTAGAAATAATTGCTCAAGCCGCTGACCGTCAGCAGTTCATTGATCAGGGACAGTCTCTAAACCTTATGATTGACGACGAGGTTCCGTTAAAGGACATTAACAAACTCGTCATCACTGCTTGGGAGCTAGGCATCAAAACGCTGTACTATCAGCGTGGGGTAAACAAGGCTCAGGCAGTAGGTCGTGACATCCTTAACTGCGCTGTTTGCGAAGCTTAAAGTATATTTGTGTCGTTACACCGAGAAGTGCTCGGAGTATCGCTACCTAAACGGGAAGGGGCTTAGGCCCCTTTCTTTTTTGGGTATTCTAAATTGTTCTTCTCTATAGAACGGGTCCAGCTCTGCTCCTGGGCATAGCGTCCCCCAGTTCATCAGCACTTGCTGGAAGTCTGTAACTGTAAAATACCCATCACCGTTTACATCTCCCTGCTCCCAATCTATCTCTCCCCAGTGCTCTATCATGAGTAGCAAGTCATTCGTGCCTACAGCTAGGTCTCCGCTTATATCTCCGTAGCATACAGGCTCTTCTGGTCCACTCGGAGGGTCTGTAATTCCAGGACGGAATATCGGTAGCATAGCGTGGATGCGTTCTATCTGACCAGCTGTAAAGTTTGTCCTGCATGAATCCACGTAGTAATCCATGTGATTGTTCGGGGTGTAGTTGTACAATCCTGGAGG
>Ga0070751_1002212_pt1 | contig 11192 bp, 3 predicted proteins | sample VirMetDEL_Aug_28_FD_78514 | JGI IMG/M metagenome (GOLD analysis project Ga0070751, IMG submission 78514) | Aqueous microbial communities from the Delaware River and Bay under freshwater to marine salinity gradient to study organic matter... | ecosystem: Environmental > Aquatic > Marine > Coastal ...
ATTTGCCAGACCCTGCGCGACCGTTTCGGGCCCGATTCGGTCGCACTTTATTACGGAGCAACGCCACAAGACGAGCGGCAAGAGATCGTCAATCGGTTTCAAGACGTTAAAGATCCGCTACGTTTCTTTGTGGGGCAACCCAAAACAGGCGGCTACGGGATTACCCTGACCGCAGCTACTACCGTGATCTATTACAGCAACTCCTACGATCTGGAGATACGACTACAGTCCGAGGACCGCGCTCACCGGATTGGGCAGAAGAATGCTGTAACTTACATTGATCTGGTGTCGCCCAATACGATAGATGAAAAGGTCTTAGATGCGCTACGCAGTAAGATTGATCTAGCGGGTCAGGTGTTAAAAGAGGACGTTAGCGGTTGGTTGCGCTGATCCAAAGCCACCCGTATTCTGTTGCTGTACTCCAATTTGCTGTGCGGGGGCTAAGTTCCCTATTCCTCCAGAACCCTTGTAAAAAGTAGAGTCATAGCCGTAATCAAACTGGCTTTGAGGCATCTGTTGCTGCATTGGCTGACCCATAATGTTCATTGGCTGCGTTCCAAACTGAGGCTGCTGCATTGGCTGACCCATAATGTTCATTGGCTGCTGCCCTACATTTCCAATTATATCAGACCCCATAGTAGTGTTAACAGATGATCCTTGACCTCCAGCAGCAAGTAGCGCCTGATACATTTCAGACTGCTGAGTTGCAGGGTCCATTACAAAGTTAGGATCTATTCCACCAAGCCCCGTTGCACCGGGCATCGGTTGTTGCGTAAACGGCATCGGTGTCTGCATTGGTCTGCCAAACGGCCCCATCGGCATCGGCATCGGTTGTGGAGTTGCTTCTCGTATAGGATTATTTCCCTCTCGCGCCCGTCTTGCCGCTTCATCTCTTCGTGCCGCAGCGCGTTTTGCTACGTCTGCTTGTTGCAACCTTTGTATGTCCGACTGTACGTCAGCTACATTTTCTTGAGCAACATTTTGACGACTTAACATTCTTTGTAGATCGTTAGCAGACATTCCATCCCCGCGAATGTTGCTAGGAGGTGCTTGCGGCGGCATTGTGGGAAATCTCATAAAAGAATCGTCTGCAATCGATGGGGACATTCCCATAGGACGTTGAATCATTGAAGCTGCTGGAGAGCCCCCGTTAGCCATGTAAACAGGTCCGCCGTTCGCGAACTGTTGATACCCAGCAATGCCCCGCGGTCCGCGAGACATGCCCCGCGCTGTTTCGTTCAAAGAACCAATACCGTTCATAACTACACCTCCGTCTGCAAAAAAGTCCTCGGAAAAGTCTTCTCTGTTTCCGTTTTGTAACTTAAATATCTTTTGGCGAAACCCTTCTTTCATAGCATCAATTTCAGATGCAGAAGCTCCTTTCGCAATCATTTCTGTTTCTTGAAGCCCTATTTGTTGTTGAAAATTTGAAATTTCTAAATCTTTCATCTTTTCAACAATGTCGGGAGCAACTGGTCTGCTTTCAACCATGTTAAGGTTTTGCGGCGCTTTAAATACAGAACTAGAGAAACCGCCTGTGTCATTTCTTATTGGATTGTAGTAATCTTCATAAATATCACGAGCATATGGAAATTGGTCTATTCCGTTTGAGTCTTTAGCCGTGTGCATGCCGCGAAGTTTTACCTGCTCCATCAACTTGTCAAAGGCAGGACTATCCATGTCATATTGTAAAACTCCGCTGGTTGAAAACTGTTCTGCAATCATTTCTATGCTGTCGTCAGCCGCATTAGAAAGATCGGTTGGATTTAAATCGTCAAGGGCTCTTCTTGCTGTTTGTTCAATTTCATCTTGAACTTGAAACGATTCTCTATCTTTTTTTACAGATTCTTGAGATAAAGCATTGCGATTATCAAAACTTGGATCCATGCGTAACGTATCGGATTGTTGTTCTAATAAATCTTTTTGTTTAAGAAGATCTTTTATTTTTGCAACAGACACATCTAATGAACTGGTTGTTCTGGCTACCTTTGGTCCAACAGATTTAAGCGCATCACTAAAAACGTCAGGTGCAATTGCCGCTACCGCGGGCAGTGCCGCAATGCCGCCTAGAAAGCTTCGACGACTAGAATCAAACGGGGCTTCTGGAAGCGCAACCCGTCCGGCACGAAAACCCGTAGCTGCGCTTCCCATAAGAGGAATTAGCTCTGATAAACGAAGCGCGTCACTTATCTGTTTGTCCCTTGCTTCAGCCTGCGTCATGCCGCTGTCTATATAGCCTTGTGTTCCAGATTTTAGGCGTGTTCCTGCGCCAACAAGGTCTCTGGAATAATCATTAAGAGAGCCTGTTAAAGCGTCCAACGGACCTTCTTCAAGAACTCTGTCAAACGCACTTTTTGCTGCTTTTCCAACACCCTTAACGACAGTTGTTGCAACACCAAGAGGATCTTCTCCCACCGCTTTTTTTAACTTTTCTCCGGGAGTGATATGGTCATCATCAAAGCCTATGATGTTGTCTAATAGGGCATATGGAATACTTCGTTCCATTAGCCAAAGCTCGAATAAGCTGGCTTGTACTGACTTAAAAGTTCCTCAAAGGTATAGGGGTTAGATCCTTGGAACATTGCAGACAGAGCTACATTAGCGTTCTGAGGAGTTTGCATGTATGTATTTGGGTTGAAGTTCAGTGCCGCTGCGGGCGTAGGGCCATAATTCTGCTGACCGGGAAGAAGAAAGTTTCCTCCTACTGGAGTCATCGGATCAACTGTTGCCGCTGGCGGAACTATAGGTTGAGCAACCACTGGATCAGGTGCAACAATTGGATCAGGCGTAACTATGGGTGAGGGAGTTACTGAAGGAGGTGGCATTACTGGCGCAGGCGGCGTATAGGGAGTGCCCGTCACATAAGAATATGCTTCTTGATAGTTGTCAAAAGATAGATCAGGTAAGTCCGGTCTTTGCGTAATACGATACACAGGTTGACCGTTTATTAACTCCATGTAAAACAAACTTCCATCGTCCATTTGACCGTAAGTATTAGAGTTGCTGTAAAACTCGCCCGTTTCAGGGTTAAAGTCGGAACTTGGAACAAATCCTCCGGTAGCAGTTTGGGTGTCGCCACCGTAATTAGCCCCTACAGTTCCCGCTCCAGAAGGCAAACTAGTTGAGATTGGAATAGTGTCAATGCCTGTTCCTACAGCGGTGGAAGCCGCAGAAGCAAGCCGTGCTTCATCGGCTAATCGCTCATCCTTCATTATGGCGCGTTCTTCAGGACTGATTGTTTTTTTAATGTCAAGAGTTTTCTTTCGAATTGCTGTTTGACCCGCACGGGTAGTATCTAAATAATCTGCAACGTTATTTGGAGCATATCCCGCTTCAACGAGCTTTCTGTATTGGTCATCGTAATTGTCTGAGTTGGTTAAATCTTTAAAACTACCAATGCCCCCAGCATAAGTCATTCCTACATCTTCAATAAAATTCTTAATCCCGCTTTTAACATCGTTAACAACGCTCATAATTCCAGAAGTTTTTGAATTGTCTGTAAGGTCCGCGGGCCGACTTTTTGGAACTAAAGAAGTTTTAAGGGCCGTGTCAGCAGCGGTTGAAGTTGTTGCCGTATTACCATCGGTGTTTAAACCCGCTGTAACGGCATCCAAATTTGCTAAGTTTGCGGCAGTTATGGGGCCAGTACTCGCTGTAACGGTGTTATCAGGCATAGCTGATGATTTTTGCGCGGCCAACGTTTCAGCCGCAAACTTTTCTGCGGCTTGATCTGCCATCATCTTTTCCGCTGCCGCGGCCTGTGCTTGTAACTTTGCCAAGTTTGATGCGGCTCTTATTCGCTCATCCCTATCGTTGTTAGCACTGCCACGAGTACCGCGGTCACTACTCGGACCAACATTTGCACCCGGACCACTTTGTGTAGAAGGTGGATACGAAGGCACTCCGCCCGGACCAGCCATTCCTGAACCGCCCATCTGGCGTAGCATCATCTCTTCTTCTGGATTGATATAAGCCAACATGTGCGGCTGGCCCATGATCTCCGTTTCGCGGGGCACGGCCTCTCCGCCTTCGGCATAGCCCTCTAACGACTGACCGTAAACGCCAAAGCCCTCTGGCTCGGCCATCGGCTGTAAGCCCTGCATCGGATCTTGTATTTGTGACATCATCGGGTTCATTAGCTGTTCGCTGAACATCTCTGGTGATTGCATCTGTTGACCCATCATCTGAGGATTCATCTGCTGACCATATGGGTTCTGTTGCATCATGTTGTTTTGAGGCATCATGTTGTTAAAAGAACCTAGACCTTGAGACATGTTGTTCATCATCATAGCTACTTACCTCATTAAGCTTGCAATGCCGCCACGGGCCATTTGCTGTGTTGGCGGTTGCGTTAGCATACCAGAAATAGAATCATTTGGGAATAGGGCTGCGTACCTAGTTCGGTCAACCGGAGCCGAATTAACTGGCGGCGGAGGGGAACTAGGTACGGCCGACGCCTGAGTGGTGGGAGGTCCAACAGGCGAAGGTCTCTGGACCGGAGCAAGGGATCCTTGTTGGTCGTTGGGGGGAAGAACTCTTCGGCGCGTGGGTCCCGCTCCGATAGGTCTATTTTTTTCTAAAGCAGCATCTTCAATTTTTTCTTTTAAAGTAGGCGGTTCTGTACTTTCGTATTGATCAAATTCTACTCGACTTCCAAACGGAGCCACATAAGGAAGTATTTGCCGTCCGACTAAATATCCCCTAGACAGTGCAAAATCAACAATCATCTCAGCTTTTCTATCCGCTTCTCTTTGCGTTTTAGCTATTTCAAGAAACTCAATTGCCAGATCTGGGTTTTCTAAAACTTCCATAAAAAACGATTGTTTTGTTATAGCGGGAATTTCAGACATTATTTCACGAGCTTTTGAAATCGCCATTGACGAACCTCTTGAAACCACAGCTAAAGAAGATGTTCCGCCAGCGTCGCCACCAACTGTTCTGTATAGTTTTGAAGCCGTAGCAGATCCCAAAGCAGAAGCTAATAGCTCAATGGACGATCCCATCTTTGTTGCAAGCTCTAAATTGTCCATGCCTTGACCCGCGGCAACTAGCGCGTCTATTTCAGTCATGCGGGTTAAAAGTTTTTTTAATCTACCAACCTCCGCTTGGGGCATGACATTGTTTGATACAACCCACTCAGCTAACGTAACTTTTGAATCAGACCTTTTTAAAGGTTCAAAAAATAATTCATACGCTTTTATAGGGCTAAATTTGTCCCTAGTCATTAAACCAGATTGATTTAAAACTGCACCAATTAAAGAAGACTTAAAGCCATTTTTTACCATTTGGTCAGTTATAATTTCTCCAGAAGGTAGTTTTAGTTCTTTGGGAGCGTTCTTTGCAACTCTCCAAAGATCATTTAATCTGGTAGTCGGCAGGTTTTGAGTATTTGTAAGAAGAGCCTCAAAGGGCATAGACATATCTTCTAAAGCTTGTCCCTTATTAGACCCCGATGTGTTTAAGTAATACCCCCAAGCATTTTCCTCATCTGCTTGTTTAATTAAATTTGGTTGTTCCTTAACCTGTTTTAACCACTCGCCGTTTGTTTCTATTATGTTTTTCATGTCGGTTTCTAAAGCCGGAAAGGCTTGTAACAACCCTGTTCCTTCGGCGGATCGCATCCATTTTTGCAACGCGGGAACACTAAACTTTCCCTCATCATCAAAAGATAGCTCTCTTAAATTACGCAATCCTGTTTCCATCACAGAGCGAGTGTTAAGAGTTTGGTTTAAAATACCTTGTAAGCTTTCATTTAATTTAGGCGCTTTGTCTAAAAGACTTTTGTTAGCAGCCAAAACATTTTTTAACTCTCTAATATCAATAAAACCTGTGTTAATGTCAAAAGCTCTGTCTTTAATTTGCCCTAAAAGAACTCCCGCTTCAGAACTTTCTAAGTTTTGACCAGAAGACGTAGCCTGAGAGCTATGCAACTCTTTGATGGACTCTAAAGTTTCAAACCATTCTGGAGAAAATGTACTGTTCTCATAACCGGGCTCACCTAAAAACGCTTGATTTGTTTCTCTTCCATAAGCCAACTGTTCATCTACTATGGCGTTGACTTCATCCGAACTGCGACCCTTTAATCGAAGTAACAGTGATTGCACATTTCCTTGGCTGTCTATCTTATCACCCGTGGGTAATTGCGATAAGGCAGCATCCAAAGTCTGTCTCGCAGAGTCTACCTCTGGCGGACTAAGATTTAAAAGATTTGTAAGTTGTTGAGTTATTTCAAATTGACCTAACGCATCAATAGATCTTGCACGTTCCGCAGCAAAACCTCCGCTAAATACATTTGAAATTAAAGACTCTGGAGTGATTCTACTAGCACCAGCTTTATCTTTTCCAGTAATTTTACCTACATAAGGTCTAGTAAAAGCGTCGTTTAAACCTTTAGAATAAGCTCTAGCTAAATGAAACTCTGATAAATTGCCATCGTAGCTGTTTAAATCTGCCAAAAAGGCTTGAGCCATACCGCCTAAAATGTTTCCTTCAGCTACATTAGGGTTATCTCCCCCTAAAGCCATGCGAGCCTTGTTTAATAAATCAGACCTTCTGAACGTTAAAGTTCGGCTAGAAATAGAACTTGCTGTTTCAGGAAGTGAAACGCTTGCAGGATTTAAATTTTCGTAGCTTAAAGAAGATTTATAAGCTTTAACCATTTCATAGTATTCTTTAGAGCTTTTTTGTTTTCCTAAAGAACCTCCAAAGTTAGACATTTCGTCTTGTAGCTCAGTTAATTTTTCTTCTAATGTGTAAGGAGTTATTTTTTCTAACAAAGCATCAAAGCGATCTAAGCGAACAGACCCCGCTTGCTCGTGTCGTATCTTAATGTATTTTTCTGCAAAAGGGTTATTAGGCTTTGAATTTATAGTAGATTGAGAAAGCCCTAAATCTTTTAAGCTTTCATTAACATAATCGTTTAAATCTTTATAATTTGGATTTTTTAAAAACGTTGCAAGATCTTTAGGGTCTTCCGGTAAAACGGTCATCCATTGAGTTACAAAATTAGGAACGTTAACTATTGTTCCGTCGTCCAACGACATTGTATTTAAAACATCGCTTTCTGTTTTGAAAGAACCTAAACGAATGTCAACGTCAGGAACGGTTGACCAAACTCTTTTTTCATTAGCCCTAGACTCTTTTAATCTTCTTACAATTATTGCTTGTAAGTCGCGGCCTGCTTGAGCAACAGCAGCGGGTGTGTCTGTGCTGCCTGCGTTTAACCGCTTAAAAGCTGTGTTATATCCTTCAATAGCTAAACCTAGTTCCTCATCCAATTCATCAGCAAAAGCTTTTCTAGCAAGCTCTACGGATAAACCCAGCATGTCTTTATCTTTACTAGCAAAACCCGCAACAATCATGCCTGTAATAATTTCTTTAACTTCACTAGAAGCTTTATCTGACTGTGACAGGTTTTGAGGACCTGTTTTTTTGCCTAAAGCGTTTTCTAAAATTTGAAAACCTATAGAATTAGAAGCTAATGCGGTAGGAATGTTTTCAATTAACTGCCCTGTTTCAGGATCTACAAATTCTTCCGTTAAGTCGCCAAATTTTTCAAGCCTAGCTCTTGCCATGCTTGACGCGGTTTGACCTTCTTGAAAAGTTTCTGGAAAAAGTCTTTGTCCTCCTTCAGCAACAGGATCAAAAGTATCTGAAAATTGAACCTTTCCAGTTTGTTTAAACGCTGCGCGTTGTTCTGAAAAAGCTCGTAATCTTTCTAATATTTCATCAGGGGATCCGTCTACGCTTAACAAAGTATCCCAAGCAATTGCAGCCATTTCAGCTTGCTGCCTATCTCCTAAAGCTGTGGTAGCTTGTTGAACAAACTTTTTTCTAAAAGCAGTGTTTTTAAGTTTTTTAACTCCGTTCCAAGTACCTTTAAGAAGTGGAAGAGCTTGTTTTAAAGCGGTATCCGTTGCCATTCCAGCGGTAACTGCTCCGCTTGCTTCTGCAATAAATTTTAAAAAATTAGATTCTGTGTCGGACAACGCACCCGCCGCGCTTGCCGCTCCGAAAGACGCCGCTGTTTCTACTGCAAGGGTTCGAGTAGGACGGCTAAATGCATCAGTTCTTACACCTTGAAACATTCTTTCTAACGCTCGACCCGCTCGTGGACCTGCGCGTTGTGCAGCATAATAATTTGTTACTAAATTAGCACCAATGTTTCCTGAAAAAAGAAATGGTGCGCCAAGCCATGACAAACCTTCCATAAAAACTTGTCCACCAACAAACATGTTTTTTTGATCGGGTAAATAAACTTTTCCTTCACCAAAAATATAATCGTTTGCTGTTTGTAGAGGTTTTTGAGAAGCTATAGTTGCAACTAATCCGCCGATAATAGGCGCACCTATTCTTAAAGCCGCAGTTGGAGGAGTTACGGGAGCAACGCCAGACAAAAGGTAGTTTGTACCCGCCGCACCACCATAAAAAGCGGCAAATCCGCCCGTAGCAGGAAGTATTCTAGTTTTCATCCCTTGACCAAATTCACCGGGAGTTATTTTTTCTCCAGAAGGTCCGCGGGCAAAGAATGAAAATACTCTTTTAATGTCTCCAAAAGCTTTTTGTTCTGGAGGAAGATCGGCTCCAGAAACAAACTCATCATTATCGACATTTTTAAAATTAAATTGGTTTAATATGGGCGCAGTTCCGTCAAGCAAACCTTTTTCAGTAATGTCTTCTGGAGAAATGTTGGGGTTTTGTTTTAAAATATCTCTTATTACGCGACCAGACAAACCTTCTTCTACGGTAAAATCATTATTTCTGTCACCAAAAACTTCTAAAAACCTGTTCATACGCTTTTGATCGTAAACCGGAAGATTAAAAGTTTCTGGAAAAATAATTTTATCTGCTTCACGACGACTTGGACCTGCTTTTCTTGGACCAATGCCCTCTGCGGGAACTATTTCCTCTTCATCAAAGCCAAGCGCAACGGCCTCCTCACCCATATCAGGAGTAATTGTAAACCTAAGAGGCGGATTAATTTCTTCAGCCATGTTTTCTCCCCTTAACCATCTATATCGTCTGTTGCGGATAACGCGTTTTGCAAAGTCATTGAACTGTCACCCTTATCGGCCCTAACTAAAGAAAGTATTTTGTTTAACTCTCTAAGTTTAGACAGTGTTTGCTTTGCAGTTTCTGAACCTATAGCTAAAGGATTTTTACTTTGTATGGCATCTAACAAAATTAAACGTTGTTGACGAAGAAGGTTAACAGTCTCTTGGAACCTTTCTGCTTCATCTTCCACGTTTGTAAGTATGCGTTTAGGATCAGGCAAAATAGCTTTTACTTTGTCCATTTCTAAATTGCTAACTCTTAAACCGGGATTAACCGAAAAAGCTGAAATAGCTAACACATTAAAACGAGCAACTGACGCCCGCGCCGCGGCTGTATTTCCAAATATTTTATTAAAGGTTTTAGGTGCAACAGAACCACCCACGTTGTTAAGTGCGGCAAGAAAGTTGGATACAAGACCTGTACCCTTTTTAATATCTTCTGCCGTAGTTTTTACTCCACTTAGATATTCTAATTCTTTATCAATTAATTTTCTAAGTTCGGACTGTTGGTTCTCTGGCAGAGGTTGTCCAAAGTCACTTGTATAAATAGTGGTTTTATCTAAATCAGAAACTCCAAGAATATCTTTAAGTTCTTGTTCTGCATACTGACTTATTTGAGACTTCTTCATAATTTCGTAAACATTAGAGTCGCGTAAAGCAACGGCTCCAGCGCTTGTTAATTGCTTAACCTTTCCGTCAGAAGGATCAACAAAACTGCGATTGTCATAGCTAGTTATAACTTTACCGTCATTTGTAATATATGACTGAGGAGTAAGGTTTTCAGTACCAATTTTCAACATTCCGGCACTGCCCAATTTACCGCCTTGGTTAGGATCGTTTTGTTTGTTAACTTTTTCCATAAGAGCCTGACCGTCCTTAGTAGAAAGATCTTGCACCGTTTCAACAAGTTCGCCGTTGTCACCTATGTAATTAAAGGTGAACCACTTGCCTTGACCTACTGGATCATATGTTGCCATATCAAGTATATCAGTAGGATCGTCCAAATTAATTCTTACAAGTCTAGTTCCGGTTTTATCGGTTATTTCTTCTAATTTGTAACGTGGAAGTTCAAGATCCATTGTAATTGTTTTTTGGAATTTAGTAGGATCCATGGTCCATTGTGGCTCTTCCGCGCTAAGAAGTGCCATAAGTTTTGCAGAGCCTTTAGGAAGCGCTTTTGACGTTGTTCCATCTATAGAGAAAATTTGCTGTAGTTCTGTGTTAACATTAAACGGTTGTACGTCATACGAACCTAAATCTTTTTTAGGCATATAAAAAGATTCTTGAGCAAAAATCTTTCTAACTTTTCCATTAGGGTATGTATAATCAAAATCTCTTAAAGCTGTAACAAAATCTTTTTCTACACCTGTAACACCTAGTTTTAAAGCAGTTGTTTGAGCATCTAAATACGGTTTAATAGCTTTGTCATTATAAATCTTATACCCTAATTCTTCTTCACCTGCTAAAGAAGTAATAGCTTGATAACGGTCAAAACCTCCTCCCGGTGTGCGATCATTTATATCTAACTCACCAAGAGACTCAGGATCACCGTTTGAATCTAACCGCCACACTTGTTGCATGTTTCTAGAATCCGGTTTCTGTTTAGCCAAAGCTAACGCCATGTCTTTTGCTGCTTTGTCGTCAATTTGAGCCTGACCTAAAGCGCCTTGCAGACTAGCCATTCTGAGTTGACGATCTTCAGCAGCTTGAGCGCGTTTTGCATCTAAAATGCCCGCGGACCGAGACCCGATCTTATCTGTTAGCTGTGTTCTTGTTAAAGCATTAGCCAAACGTTCTGCTGCCGTGCCACCCTGCGTTTCACCTGCAAACGCTAAACCCGCGCCCGCAATGTCAAACAACATCTGAGCTTGAGACATTCTCTTCTGCTCTTCAAGGTCCGCGGCCCGCGCTTCGCTGTCCATAGCACCTGCAAAGTATTTCTGGTAATCAGGGGCCATAGCTTGAGCTTGAGCAATTACGCTTGAATTACCCGCGGCAGGTGTTCCGTTTGAAAAACCTCGGACCTCTACAGGTCCGCCATTCCTAAAATTTACGGGTGGTGTGTTGCCCGCCCCCGCTGCCATTAGTGAACCAACGCCGTCGTCCATCGGACCCGACATTTCTACGTCGCCCGCTATA
>Ga0070751_1002213_pt1 | contig 11191 bp, 12 predicted proteins | sample VirMetDEL_Aug_28_FD_78514 | JGI IMG/M metagenome (GOLD analysis project Ga0070751, IMG submission 78514) | Aqueous microbial communities from the Delaware River and Bay under freshwater to marine salinity gradient to study organic matter... | ecosystem: Environmental > Aquatic > Marine > Coastal...
ACTGCCCATGTCGAAACATGTTGTCGCTATCGGCACGTTGGTCACCGCAGATCAACGTGGTGTCCGTGTCCGGTTGCAGGAAGGTGTGGTGTGGTCCGCTGACGATCCGTTCGTCAGGTTCCGACCCGATCTGTTCAGACCATTAGATGACGGTGGAACCGTTGTTGAGTCTGCTACTCGGGCACCGGGTGAGGTGCGTCGAGGTCGGCCACGCAAAAAGGTTGACGACTGATGGCACGTGGCAAGGCGAAAGGTCAGCCGTTGCCGTCCCGTCCGAAATCACCTGACAAGGTTGCTATCGCCTATGTGCATGGTGCCGAGGTGACGCACAGTTGGCATCAGTCAATGATGGCGTTGGTCGCTCACGATGTGGCGAACAATCAACGTGTGATCGGTGGCGGTTGGATGGCAACCAAATATGGGACTGGTGGTATCACTGCGGCACGTAACGACACGGTGCGCCAGTTCCTCCAGATGTCACACGTTGACTGGTTGTTTTGGGTTGACACCGACATGGGTTTTGAAGCGAACGCACTTGACCGGTTGATGGCCGAGGCCGATCCGGTGAAGGCACCGGTTATTGGTGGTTTGTGTTTCATGATGCGTGAGATCGGTGTGGATGGTGTCGGCGGCTATCTGGTGCAACCTGCGCCGACGGTGTTCCATTGGCAGGAACGTGAGAATGTGAAGGGGTTTAAGGTGGATATGGATTATCCACGTGACCAGTTGACTCAGGTTGCTGCTACCGGGTCGGCGTTCATTCTGATTCACAAATCTGTGTTCCAGAAGATTGAAGCCGAGTATGGACCATCATGGTATTCGCCGGTGTTCAATCAGACTGCGAACCAGTGGATCAGTGAGGATTTGTCGTTGTGTATCCGGGCGAACGCGTTGGAAATCCCGATCCATGTGCACACCGGTGTCAAGACCACGCACTATAAGCATGTGTGGTTGGATGAACGAATCTATGACAGGTTGGGGAGGTTGGACGATGAGTGAGTTGGCAGTGATCGTTCCGACCCGTGGACGCATTGCAGCATGTCAAGAGTTGATTGCATCGTTTGATGAAACGTGTGGTGAGGACACCCATCTCATTTTTGCTGTGGATCGTGATGATCCGGAGTTGGGTGCCTATATCGAGTTGGCCCAGTTGGATGGGGTGACGGTGTTCACGAATGACGATTTGGGTTCGATGAATCGTGCGTTGAACGCATGCGCTTACTATTTCCGTGACCGGTTTGATTTCCTCGGGTTCATGGGTGACGACCATCGTCCACGCACCGATAGGTGGGATCAATGGTTGTTGACCGAGTTACGTGCAACACCGGGTGCTGTGGTGTATGGCAACGATCTGTTTCAACAACACAAGTTGCCGACACAGGTGTTCATGGATACACGGATTGTGCGCACGTTGGGATGGTTCGCCCCACCCGAACTGCGCCACATGTACCTTGACAATTTCTGGTTGGAGTTGGGTCGCCGGTTGAACACGCTCACCTATCTGCCAGATGTGATCATTGAACACATGCACCCGGTGGCCCACAAAGGTGACTGGGATGAAACGTATAAGGCGACGAACCATCCGACGATCTACAAACAGGATCACGCCACGTTCCAACAGTATGTGGTAGATCGACTTGATACGGATGTTGCCCGTATCCGTGAGGTGTTGTCGTGAAGGTGTTGATCACAGGTGACGAAGGGTTTGTGGGTCGAGAGTTCCGACGACAGTTGCCGGGGTTCGCTGAGGTCACCGGTGTTGATATCAAATCGGGTTCGGATTGTCGTGAGTGGTTCAAGTGGCACAACGACCGGTTTGATTTGGTGATTCATTTGGCTGCGATTGTTGGTGGCCGAATGAAGATTGAGGGTGCACCGATTGGGGTGGCGACCGATCTGGCAATTGACGCAGATTTCTGGCAGTGGGTGATGCGCACCCAGCCGGGACGTGTCGTGTATTTCTCGTCGTCTGCTGCGTATCCGACGTTCCTACAGGTTCACGGGTCGGAGTGGCGGTTGGCTGAATCTGATATCAACCTTGCGCATGTGGCGACACCGGACGCAACGTACGGTTGGGTGAAACTCACGGGTGAGGTGTTGGCCGACTATGTGCGTGATGCAGGTATCCCGGTTCACGTGTTCCGACCGTTCTCCGGTTACGGCACAGATCAAGATTTGGATTACCCGTTCCCGTCGTTCATCGCTAGAGGACTACGGAAGGATGATCCGTTTGATGTGTGGGGTGACGGCACACAGGTCCGTGATTTCATCCACATTCGGGATGTGGTGCGTGCCGTGTTTGCCGCTATCGAACAGGACTATCAGCAACCGTTGAATCTAGGCACTGGTGTTGCCACGTCGTTCAACGAGTTGGCAGAGTTGGTGATGGTCGAGGCAGGGTATCGGGGTGCGATCCGTCATTTGGGTGACCGTCCAGTTGGTTGTCATTTCCGGGTTGCTGATGTGACCGAGATGCGTAAGGTGTATGAACCGGAGATTGATTTGCGTGAGGGTGTGCAGATGGCGTTGCGAGGGGTTGTGTGATGGAGTGGCGTTTGTTTCCTGAGGGCACTGTGCCGGAGTATGCAACCGCTGAGTGGTATGCGGAACGTGATCGGGCACCACACGTCGATCAGAGGGCACACAGGCCACGTCTGGTGATGGCTGCGGCAATGATCGGTTCGATCTGGCAGGACGGGTTCACAGTGTCCGATATGGGTGCCGGTGATGGCGGGTTGTTGCAGTTGATGGATGCGATACCGAACGAATCGAAATGGGGTTACGATCTGCAACCGTCCAACATTGAGGGTGCCGCCGAACGTGGCGTGAACGTCGAGTTGGGTGACGTTCTCGCAGGCGAGGTGCGGTGGGGTGATGTGGTTGTGGTCACCGAAATGTTGGAACATTTGGTTGACCCTCACGGATTCGTTGCGAACATCCCGGAGTCAGTGCGGTTTGTGGTGGCGTCGTCACCGATCAACGAAACTGACCGGAACCATTACGAGTTCCATTTGTGGGCGTGGGACGGTGACGGCTATGCGGCGTTGTTCACTGATGCCGGGTGGACGATGGTTGATCACAGGCAGGTTGGCCCATATCAAGTCCTGTTAGCATCCCGTGACGTATGATGGACGGTTGAGGTGTTGTGATGGCTGTGACCCGTTTGATTGAACCTGAGTCGTTGAAATCAGTGTTGGGTATCACCTACACTGACAGTGAAGATGATGCACGGTTGATCATGGCGTGTGATGCTGCAACCTCCATGATTCAAGCCCATTGTGATCGCCAATTCATTGCTGACACGACCGCTACGGCACGGGTGTTTGTTGCGTCAACACCGTGGGTCACGATGATTGATGACGTGTCAACCACCACTGATCTTGTCGTCAAAACCGATGAGGATGATGACGGCATATTCGAAACGACGTGGGCTAGCACTGATTACCAGTTGGAACCGTTGAACGGGAAATTGGGTGGACAGGATTGGCCATACACGAAGATCCGTGCCGTGGAGTCACGTGAGTTCCCGTTCGATTATGGGCGGGCATTGGTTGAGGTGACGGCACGTTGGGGTTGGGCAACCACCGACGCAACCAACGTCAACTATTTGCCGTCCGCTGTGGTGCAGGCTGCACAGATACAGGCAACATCGTTGTACAAGTCCGCTGAGGCACCATTGGGTATCGCCGGGTTCGGTGACATTGGGATCATGCGGCTACGTCAAGCATTGCACCCGGTCGCCATTGCGTTGCTTTCACCGTACCGGCATGAATCGGTGTTGGTGAGTTGATGGCGGCAACACTCATTGAGATCGCTGACGGGCTAGTTGAACGTCTAGCCACTGTCAAAGGGTTACGTGCCTACGATCATGTACCGGACGTGTTCGCTCCACCGTGCGCGTTCGTGATGCCAGAAACCATTGACTATTGGCAAGGATTCGCAGGTGGCAACGTTGAATGTTTGTACACGGTGACGGTGGTTGTTGGTCGCACAGCGGAACGGCAGAACCAGAAAGCGTTGTACCAGTTCATGTCATATTCTGGTGATCGTTCGGTGCGTGCCGCCATTGAAGGTGACCGGACATTGGGTGGCCGTGTGCAGACGTTGTTGGTGGAACGAGCCGAGAACATTCAGATCATCCAACAGGGTGAGGCATCCTATCTGTCCGTCGATTTTCGTTGTAGGATTCACGCATGAGCAAGTATCGTGTTTGTGGTCCACACATGGTGTGTGGCCATCAGCCGGGCGACGTTGTTGACGTTGCAGATTTGGCGGGTGGCGATGTGGCACACTTGATGTCGGCAGGTCACATCGAACCTGTCAAAGATCGGAAACCATCTGCGGTGAAGGTCGCAGATACAGATAATCTCGATGAGGAGATGAGCGATGAGTAAGTTTGTGTTGACGAACCCGGTTGTCACCGTTGGTGGTGTCGATCTGTCCGACCACATTGCGTCAGTGACCATCACGGAATCGTATGCTGAGGTGGCGACCACGGCGTTCGGTGATTCCGCTGTGACCCGTATCGCCGGTCTCGGTGATCACAACATTTCGCTCGACTTCCATGAGGATTTCGCTGCCGGTGAGGTGCATGCCACGATTGCCCCTCTGATTGGTGCCACGTCCACGGTGTCGGTGAAGCCGGTGAACGACACCACGTCTGCCACCAACCCGGTGTTCTCTGCGACGATTCTCGTCACCGAATGGCCGTTGTTGAACGGTGCTGTCGGTGATCTCGCATCCGCTTCGGTCACATGGCCGATCTCGGGTGCTATCGCTACCGCAACCAGTTGATCCACTGACCGAAAGGTAACTGCCCATGATCACATGGAAGGTGCGTGTCATCCGTGACGATGGCACACAGGACGTTTATCCGATCCGTCCCAAAACCATTGTTGCGTTTGAACGCAATTTCAAAACCGGGTTATCCAACGCGTTCACAAAAGAACAGAAACAGGAACACGTGTACTGGTTGGGTTGGGAAGCGGAGAAGTCGTCAGGTGTGACGGTGAAACCGTTTGACTCATGGTTGGATGGGATTGCCGCTGTTGAGATTGAGGCAGACAAAATCCCTTTAGACGAAACAGCCTGACATACACCATTGCTCAATTGTCGGTGGTGACCGGTATCGCCCCTAACGATCTCATGGATGCTCCAGATGGCATGATTGACATGATGATCGACGTGTTGAAACAACAGGCGAAAGACCGGGAGAAACAGCGATGATGGAGTTCAAGCATGGTGCTTATGTGGTGACCGGTGTCCGAGAGTTCAATCGTCTGTTACGCCAGTTTGAACCGGAAACGGTGAGGCGTACGCAGCGTGATATTCGGAAGGCTGGTGATCCGATCATCAGTCATGCGGTCCAGATTGTGAATTCATCGTTGCGTTACGGGGATCGGCCAATGCGTAACTGGGGTCGTGGTGGCCGGTTGGGTTGGAACACTGCCGCTGTGGTTCGTGGTTTCAAGATTGGTGCCGGTGGACGATATATCAAGCAGACACATACATGGCCGGTGATGGAGTTCCGGCAAACGAACCCGGCTGGCGCATTGTTTGATTGGGCTGGGCGTAACGGTGAATATGTTGATGCACGTGGGCGCACTGGTCGAGGTGTGGCGTTCATCAACAATTTGCCACGGTTGGGTTCGTTGAAAGGTTCTAGATATTCACGGTCAGTGTTCCCGGCGATTGTTGCTGGTAGACCTGCTGTGGTTTCCGAGTTCCAACGTGTCATTGGTACTGTTGTGGCTGACACGAACAGGAAGTTGGAGAACATCTGATGGCACGCGGCGGTGTGAGAATACAGATCCTCGGGGAGTTCAACCCGAAGGGTTTTGAGGAAGCACAGAAGGCCGCCGAGGGGTTGTCTGGCCAGATGAAAAATCTGGCGAAAACTGTTGGTGCAGCATTCGCCACACGTGAGGTCATCAACTTTGCGAAATCGGCTGTGTCTGCCGCATCCGATTTGGGTGAATCAATCAACGCTGTCAACGTCACGTTCGGTGACGCGTCTGCAGGAATTTTGGCGTTGGGTGAAAACGCTGCTACAGCGGTTGGTTTGTCGGCACGTGAGTTCAATGCGTTCGCTGTGCAGTTCTCTGGATTCACACAACAGATCGCTGATTCTGAACGTTCTGTTGTTGAGGTGACGGACGAGTTGACGACTCGTGTCGCTGACTTTGCGTCTGTGATGAACTTGGACATTCCTGATGCCGCCCAAATATTTCACTCCTCGATGGCTGCCCCGACGGAACCTATTCGCAAATTTGGTATTGATATGTCTGCGGCGGCGGTGCAGGCGTACGCGTTGCGTGAAGGCATGGTTGCGTCAGCGTCAGAGATGACTGAGGCAATCAAGGTGCAAGCCCGATACGGATTGTTGATGGAATCCACGAACAAAGTTGCCGGGGATTTCTCAAACACATCTGACAGTCTTGCGAACCAGCAAAGAATATTGGCTGCACAGATGGATGACCTGCGGTCAACGGTTGGTGCTGCGATGGTGCCAGCGTTGGAAGGGTTGATGAAGGTTGTTGGCCCGTTGGTTGAGGCATTCACGGCGTTGCCGGAAGGGTTGCAACAGATCATTGCGATTTCGGCGTTGGCAGCGGTCGGGTTCAAATCGTTGTCTACTACGTTGCAGGGTTTGGGGTTGGCGGCATCGACAGCGAATAAGTCGTTGGGTGCGGTCGGGTTGGTGATCGGTGCCGCAGCAACCCTGTACACGTTGTATTCACAGAACAAGGGTGCGGCAACTTCAGCAACGAACGATTTCATTGAAGCGTTGCGGTTGGAAGGCGAGGAACAACGTCAAGCGATTGAGGCGTTGGCGTTGACGAACGACATCGTTGGTGAATCGGTCCGTGGTTTGGATGCTCTCGGTTTGACCGTTGAGGATTTGGACGAGGCGGTGATGAATGGCACTGGACCGTTGGAAGACCTGTTGGAGTTGGTGTCCGACAGCCGGTATGCGTTCGCTGATTCACAAACCCAGTTGGGTATTTTGAACAACGAGATCAACGCCAATAACGATTACACCGATGAGCAGATCGGGTTCATCAAACGGTTGGCTGACCAGTTGGGTTCGTTGCGTACGAAACAGTTGGCTGAGATTGACACGTTGAACGCGACGAACAACGTGATGGCCGAATCGAACGGTTTGTTGGCAGAGATCACTCATAGTCAAAGTCAGTTCGGTGATGTGGTGTTGGAAACCGCTGATGATGTTCGTGTGTTCATTTGGGAATCTGAACGTGCTGCACGTGCACAGGAACGCCAGTTGTCTGCGAACCAGTCTGCGATTGAAGCGTTCGTTGCGGTCGGTGAATCGTTGGAGTATCCGATCCAACAAACCCGTTCGCTTGTTGAACAATTGGGTTTGTTGGATGGCATGTCGATCGAAATGCAGATCGAGTTGGGTTTGTTCACGCAGGCTGAAGCGGCGTTGGAAATGCTCGACATTCAGATTCGGGCTATTCGTACGTCAATGATTGCGTTGGGTCAAACCCAGTTCATGCAACAGAGGTTGGCACCGTTGTTCCAGTTGCGGAACGAACTGGTTGGGTTGATCCAAGATGAAGCGTCACAGCCGTTCACCGGTGGTGGCGGCGGTGGTGGTGGCGGTGAATCTGTTGTTGATTCCGCTGAACAAGATTTCGAACGTTACGTCGATGCGATTGTGTCGTTCGGCAACAATTTGATGCATCGTGATTTTGCCCGGTCGTTGTTTGAGGGTACACCGGAATCAATCCGTGAAGTGTTCCGGGACATCATGGATGATGTTGCGGCGTTGACTGAAGGCCAGTTGGATCAGTCTTTGAACGGGCTGATTGGTAATTTGCAAGGCCGATTTGCACAGTTGGCATCGTTGGCCGAGTTGCGTGACACGTTGCAAACCCAGTTGGAATCGATCAATGATCTGGTTGAGGAAACTGGTGGATTGTTCAAAACCGGTTTGGAGGCTTCTGCTGAGGAGTCGTTGAAGGCACAGTTGACGCGTCGTGTTGGTGAGGCACGGGCGTTCGTGACGAATCTTCGCAAACTGGTTGGGATGGGTTTCCCGTCTGCGATTATTGGTGACATCGTGAACGCCGGGTTGGTTGATGGTGCGGCGATGGCAGCAGAGTTGGCGTCGTTCTCTCCACGTGAGGTGCAACGGTTTGTGTCACAGTTCGCTCAGTTGGGTGAGTTCACTCGTCAGGCACAAGCGTTGGTGTCCGAGTTGTTGGGTGGTCCTGAGGTTGAGGAGGCGTTGGCTGGCACGAATCAACAAATGGATGATTTGGTGACTGCGATCCAAGTTGATTTGCGTGACGCGGTCTCTACGTTCTTGTCTGGGTTGGGTGCGCAGGTTGACCGGTTGACCGGGGTGCAAGGTGTGTCGGGTGATGCTGGGACGGTGTGGCATCCGATTCATGGTCGTGTCCCTATTGATGGGTCGGCAACGTCACGTATGGGGTCGAAGGGTGGCACTCAGGTGAATGTGACGGTGAATGCTGGTATGGGTACGGATGGGACGCAGGTTGGTCGTCAGATTGTGCAGGTGTTGAACGAATATGCGGCATCGGGTGGTGCCCGTCTGTCATCGAATCTGGTGGCGTGATGGCATCCCAATATGATCTGCCATCTATCTGGTATGACGAGGCCGGTGTCCTGTACGACGGTGCTGTTGAACAGTTTGATGGGATCATTTTCACGGTGCAGATGGCGTTTGGTGATGCCCCGTTGGATACGTCACCGTCATGGACGGATGTGACAACGTTTGTTCGTGGGTTTGACATCAATCGGGGCAGATCATCAGAGTTCACGACGTATGGTCCCGGCACTGCATCTATCGTGTTGGATAACCGTGATCGCCGGTTCGACCCGGAACACACCACAGGACCGTATTACGGTGACTTGAATCCGATGGTGCCAGTCCGGGTGCAAGCCACCTACAGCGGCACGACGTACACCATGTTCTACGGGTTCGTGCAGGGGTGGCCGACGGCATACAACCAGTCGAACACGGATGCGGTCGCATCAGTGACAGCGGTGGACGCGACACGACTGTTGGCTAACTTGCCGTTGGCTGAATCTGCTATCCAACGAGTCACAGGGTTGACATCTCCCTACCGCTACTGGCCGATGCAAACATTGTCAGCAATTGAATCGCGTGTCGTCACATCCGACTATTTGAATCGTGGCAACCTAATCACCGGCGTCGGGTTCACCGACCGATCGGTTCTCGTGCTTCAATATCCCGCAGGTGCATCGTCGTACAGCCTCACCAACGCTACATATTCGTATGAGCCGACGGATACACCATCGATTGTTGCTGGCAGTTTTTGGTTTGACAGCGAACTGCAAATCGCTGGAAACAACCGCGTCGGCATGTTGTTTGGCGAAACAAGTCAAATCGGTATCAGAATCTTTATTGAGTGGAACAGCAGTTCAGCGGTGTGGGAAATAGACACATTGCAGTTTGATTCCACCCGAGCAAGTCTCTATGGGCAAGATTATGTAACTGTCACAACTTTGTCACCTGTTGATGGCCCAAACTTTTGCGCTTGGACAATTGACGGCACCGATCTCGTGATTTATCTCAACGCGGTCGAGGTCCGACGACTGTCGCTATCAACAACCGGTAGCCCTTCTGCGTTTGCTGGCGGCCTGCAAGTTGTGAAGGGTTTGAGTAACAGAGGTAACGCCACCTCTCATGTCGCGATTTACACGTCACCGCTTTCTCTGTCAGATATTGAAGCGATTTATGAAGCCGGGTTGGGTTACACCCCTGAGTTATCGTCTGCCCGTTTGACACGGGTGTTGGATGAGGTGTTGTGGCCGTCTGCGTGGCGTGACATAGAAACCGGTGATCAGCCGGTAGGTGCGTATCTTCCGGAATCGTTGTCTGCGTCACGATATTTCCCGCAAGTTGATGATGCTGAACAGGGTTCATTGTTTGTGAACCGTGACGGTGACGTGGAGTTTCGTTCACGCACCACAGCAGGTGTGGCGAATATCGTCGGGCTGTTTGATGACAGTTCTATTGATTTGCCGTTTGCGAATGTGGCGGTGGATGCGCACACGGTGGATGCGATCCGGAACAACATTGTGGTGAACTATGTGAACGGGTCAACGATCTCGACCGACAGTGCGTCGGTGGCGGCGTACGGTCAGGCAACAGAAACCATTGATGCCCGGTTGGTGGATGATGCGTCGGTGGCCCAGTCGATTGGTGACAGCCGGTTGGCTCGCACGAAAGACCCACGCACCCGCATCACCCGGTTGGATGTGAACGTCCGTACCGATCCGGCAGGGATCGTCCCGGTGGTGGCGGCATTGGATTTGTCGGATGATGTCACGGTGTCACTAACACCGACCGGTGTCGGTGACCCGTTGTGGCGTGCTGTCAGGGTGCAAGGCATCCAACACACGGTGACTCCACAATCATGGGATGTGGCACTCTATTTGGCACCCGGACCGATCAACACGAACGGACCGCTACTGATCCTTGACGATGACACATATGGCGAGTTGGACAACAACAAACTAGGATGATGACCGATGGCAACGAATTTCCCTACTTCGCTTGACTCGTTGACGAATCCCACGTCGAGTGATTCGTTGGCGTCACCGTCGCATTCTGCGCAGCATGCGAATGTGAATGATGCTGTTGAGGCGTTGGAGGCGAAGGTTGGGGTCAATGGTTCGGCGGTAGCAACGTCGTTGGATTTCAAGGTGTCGGCGGTTGAGGATGGTCTGTCGGTTGCCCGTCCGTTGTTGACGAGAGGCGCGTACATTGACGGCACGAACGGGCTGGTGCTGGACGGGCTTGGGACGCAGTACGCGTCAACGGAGGACTCGGCGGCGTTATCCATTACGGGCGACATGGAGATTGTCGCCAAGTTCACGACCGACGTTGATCAAGGCGTGACTTGGCAATGTGTTGCAGACAAATGCACAGTCGCCAACTCTCCGTCTAGTGACTATTCGTTTTCGCCTATGCGCGGTTATGGTCCCGGGCTCCGGTTTTCCCGCAAAGATTCAACCGGGGCCAGCATTTTGTATGAATTGACTTCATCAACGGGTTTTGTTGCTGGCGGCACCTATTGGGCGAAAGTCGAATTTGATCTTGACAATGGTTCTTCACAGTCGGAGGCGACGTTTTATTCGTCGTTGGATGGTGTGTCGTGGACTTTGCTTGGAT
>Ga0070751_1002217_pt1 | contig 11175 bp, 17 predicted proteins | sample VirMetDEL_Aug_28_FD_78514 | JGI IMG/M metagenome (GOLD analysis project Ga0070751, IMG submission 78514) | Aqueous microbial communities from the Delaware River and Bay under freshwater to marine salinity gradient to study organic matter... | ecosystem: Environmental > Aquatic > Marine > Coastal...
ACGGCTCAAATTGCCCTGCACGTCAACAAGTTCTACGACACGGCTGTGCGCCAATCTGGTGCTTTGGCAGTGGTCAACGACTTTAGCTGATAACAACTAAACTGGGAAGCCTGGCAATAGGGCTGGGCTTCCTTTTTTTTCTCACTCATGAACGTAACACGCCCAGCATACGCCACAGGTACGGACGTCATTTCATTGGCTGACGTCAAAGAATTTTTGCGCGTTGACCACGACGACGAAGACACTACAATCACGGCGTTGTTGGATACGGCTGTTGCTCATGTAAGCGACTACACCAACCGTTCGTTTTTATCGGGAGGTGAAGCAATTTTTTATTTGAACCGCTGGCGCCCTGCTGCATTGGCGTTTGGACCAATCAAGTCAATTACACACGTAAAATATTATGACACGGTTGGTGTGCTGCAAACACTGAGCACAGCTAAATGGTACCTTGACGGCATAAAGGACAACACGACAATCATTTACTTCCACGACGTTCCAGACCTTCAGGAATACAACGCAAAGCCTGTAGAGATTACGGCAACAGTTGGAGGTCAGCCAACGCCAAATATCAAACACGCTGTGCGCATGCTGTGCGCTCATTGGTATGAGAATCGCCGTGCCGTCATTACGGGCACTGTGGCCACGCAAATGCCAATGGCTGTTGAGTCATTGTTGAACCCTGAACGGATCGTTGATCTACGGCAATGAACATCGGCTTTTTAGATAGACGAATCACGTTTGTTGCACCGTCAACAACTACCAATGCCTATGGCGAAAGCACAGGCAGCGGCACGGAGTACGCCACGGTGTGGGCTGCGCTTGACAACAAGGGAGCTGGTAACGCTGTCATCCAAGAACAGGAAAGCACACGCAACAGCGTGACGTGGCGCGTTCGCAGCAGCACGACAACTCGCGCCGTGACGCCCAAATACACGATTTCTTACAATTCAGAAACCTACAACATCTTGGCTATTCAAGAGGTTGGACGGAACGACGAATTGCATTTCATTACCGAGCGCGTTGTATCAGAGTGATGAGCGAAGTAATAGAAATACAAGGCATGAGCGATTTTGAAAAGCGCGTGCGCCATGCTGCCAAATGGGTTTACGATGACTGGCAAAAATTAAAAGCCATTGACGAACGTGTGGGCCAAGTGTACGTCAATTACCTAAAAGCAAATATTAAGGACGCTGATCAGGAAATAATCGTTTACAACACGACGAAAAAAGGTCCAGGACGCAAGGCCAACCATAAAGGCACAATCAAAGACATTATCAAACAGGGCACTTTGCGGCGTTCAATTAAGGTTTTTCGCCGCAGTTCTAAATGGGTCACGTTGGCAGGTCCAAAGCGAGGCAAAAAAATTGGCACAGGTAAACGCAATACACGAGACGGCTGGTTCGCTTCTATTGTTGAGCAAGGCGCAGGTTTTGGCCCTACACGTAACCAAGGCATATTTATGCGCGGCAAGAAAGCCACTCACCAGCGCATGCGCAATTTGCAAGACCGACTTTTGCAAGCAGAGTTTAAAAGCTACATGAAATGAAAGTAGGGCTAGCTTGTTACAAATTGCTTTCAGAGCGTGCTGCGGTGTCTAGCATCGTAGGTACACGCATCTACCCTGAACTGGCAGCAGAAGGCGCACAAATGCCCTACATCGTGTACAGCGTTGTAAGCAACAGTCCAAGCGATACTAAAGGAGGCACTCCCATAGACGAAGCTGAATTGGAGGTGTTTACTGTGGCCAATTCGTATTCAGCAGCAAACGACTTAGCAGATAAGGTACGTGCTGCACTAGACCGAAAAAATGCAACAGTGAACGTGGCTGATGGTCAGGTAACTGTTCAGAGTATCCAATACACAAACGAGGTGACCGAGGTAAGCGAGGACCGCAAAACCTACGTCAGCGTGCAAGATTACACATTCAGAATAACAAGATAGATGAATTTCATTCTCGAAAATTGGGCCGAGTTGACGTTGGCAGGTTTAGCGCTTGTCAAAGTGATTGTCAACCTGACGCCCTCAGAAAAAGATAACAAGGTGTTTGGATACATCGACACCTTGATCAATTTGATCATTGCAGACCGCAAAAAAAACCCTTCCAATAACAACTAACTATGGCACAGACAACCGGAATTATGAACGGCAGCCAGCTCACCGTCATGTTTGGCGATGCTGGAGCCTCACCAACTTACGTTGTAGTTGACAACGTGACTGATTTTAGCGCATCAATTCAAACCGATACGCGCGACACCACGACAAAGAACAATGCAGGATACCGCGCAATTTTGCCTGGTCTCAAGTCATTGTCTATCAATTTCACGGCGTTTTACGCTGATGACGCTACGCAAGGTTTTGACCAGCTTATGACCGCTTACAATGCAGGAACGAAGCAAGCGGTGAAGGCCACGTCATACGATTTTGACAGCTCGGCAGAAAATACAGGCGATCACCGTTTGAGCTTTGACGGTTATGTGACTAACTTGGAGCTTTCAGCAGGTACCGAGGACAATGCGTCTTTTACTTGCACTATTGAATGTGTCTCCGCAATCACGTACGAAGTCATCAGCTAATGAACATTACTCTAGATAATCAAACATTCCCAGTGCGCGCATCTATGCGTGCCTGGCGCGAATTTGAAGACGCAACAGGCCACAAAGTCAGTAAGCTAGATTCTGACGACGTGACCCGTATGCCTGAACTGTTGTTCTACTTTGTTCGCGAAGGATGCAAAAAACAAGGCATGACATTTGAAATGTCTTGTGATGATTTTCTAGGGTTGATCACAGTTGCTGACTTGCCTAACATTATGGAGGTCATCGGTGAGTCAATGAGCGCTGGCGGTGAAAAAAAAACCAAGGCGACGGAGACAACAAGCCACTTGAATGGGACAAAATAGAGGAGTTAGGCCTGGGTCTTTTGGGACTCACGCCTGACTCACTCTACGCCCTGACCTTCAGGGAATTTGGCAACGCGGTTCGCGGGCGCTACGATTTCAACGAGCTACAACGGCGCTCGGATTGGGAACGTACACGCTGGCAAACCGCGTTACTTCTAAATGTACATACCAAAAAAGGCAGCAAGCTCACAGCTACTGACCTAGGCACTTTTCCTTGGGAAGAGGAACAAGACAAACAACAGAAAATTCAACAAGGCTGGTCCATGTTGAAAGCAATGGCAACAAAAGACAATGGCGACACTAGGTGATCTTGTAGTAAAAATTGGAGCGAACACATACGACTTCAATAAAAAGTTGGGCCACATGCAGCGCCAAATGCGCGCTATGACTGGCAACATTGAAGCGATGGGCCGTAGCATGACGCGCAGCCTAACGCTACCCATTGCCGCCCTTGGAGCTGCTGCTATCAAAAGCGCCGCAGATCTGGAGAGCCTCGAAGTATCGTTTATCAGCTTGACAGGTAGCGCAGCGGGCGCGGCCAGCATGATGGAGAATTTGAACGAGTTTGCCGCAAAGACGCCGTTTCAAGTTGAGAATATTGCAAACGCTGCGCGCCAGCTTATTGCATCAGGCACTGAAGTGTCGAAGGTCAACGAGCAGTTGCAGTTTCTTGGTGACATCGCAGCCACCAGCGGCAGCAGCGTTGAAGACATTGCCTCAATTTTTGCAAAAGTCAATGCCAAAGGAAAAGTGGAGCTTGAAAGCCTCAATCAATTGGCTGAACGCGGCATACCAATTTTTAAAATGTTGGCTGAAGCCACGGGCTTACCAGCTGATAAGTTAGGCGCAGGCCGCGTTAGTGTTGAGCAATTCAACCAAACGCTTGCAAGCATGGCCCAAGAAGGCGGCTTTGCTTACGGCGCAATGGAACGCTTGAGCGAAACAACAGCTGGTCAATTTTCAACCGCCATTGATAACGGAAAACTAGCACTTGCTGAATTTGGAAAATTGTTGTTGCCAATGATTAACCAATTGCTGCAAGGCATCATCAGCCTAGCAGAAAAGTTCAGAGCATTAAGCCCAAGTACTAAAGAGGTAATTCTACGCATTGCTACTTTTCTTGCCACGCTTGGTCCGTCAGTCCTGTTGTTTGCAAAGATTCAGAAAGGCATAGGCGGTATTGTTTTTGGATTGAAAAACCTAAAGACAGCAGTTCTAACAAACCCAGTTGGATTGTTGGCCGTTGGTCTTGCTTCTGTTGCTGCTGTATTAGTCGATTTTGGCGGCAGCATGGATATGGGCATAGAAAAGCTTGTAGATTTTCGCAAGCGACTAGAAGAGCTGGATGCCTCCATGAAGGTTGTTGAGATCGAAGGCAGAATACGATCGCTCAAAGAACTACGTGAGCAGCAACAGGATACTTTGGACAGCTTGGAAGACTTGTTGATTGGTGGCAAAAGTAGTGCAAAGTGGCAGGAGGTTTATAGAGGAACAGTAGCTAAAACAAGCGCGGAATTAGCCGACTTACAGGTTGAATTGTATCGTGCAAAGGCTGATGTGTACGAAAAGGAACAAGCCGACAAAAGAGCCGCAAAAGCTGTCGAGGATCACGCCGCTTCGCTTGAACTATTCAACGAGGAAGCCCAGAGGTATAATGACCTTCACGGCATGCAGATGGCTGAACTGTTGGACACCACAGCCGATAAGATAAATACGAAAATGATTCCAGCCCTGGAAGACTTGGGCTTGGAGATTGAAGATAGTTTCGTCAATGACTTTAAGGTCATGCCGTGGGCTGAAGAGGCGTTTGAAAAAATGTTGAAGCTCAAAGAGGCAGCGAGGGCCGTGCGTTTGGAGGTTCAAGCTATTGTTCAGGACACAACAGCGCGTGTGTTGGAGGATTTAGGCAGTGCACTTGGTGCGGCATTGTCAAGCGCCCAAGACGGCTTTAACTTAATGGCTGCGACTTTGCGCAACCTTGGAAGCATGTTGCAGGACATTGGTAAGCTGCTGATAAAGACAGCCGTTTCATTCATTGCCTTTAAAAAATCGTTGTTCACCAACCCAGTTGCCGCCGCCGCCGCTGGTGTCGCCTTTGTGGCTGCTGGTGCATTGCTCAAAGCCAAAGCCGCAGAGTTTGAAGCGCCCGCATTGGCGCAAGGCGGTTTGGCATACGGCCCGACTATGGCGCTTGTGGGCGACAACAGAAGCGCGTCAATTGATCCTGAAGTAATCGCGCCTTTGAGTAAATTACGAGACATGATGGGAGGCAACACTGTCGAAGTCGTGGGCCGCATTAGCGGCAATGACATTTTCTTGAGTAACGCACGAGCAACAACCAGCCGCAACAGGTACGCATGAGCTACATCTACGCACAGGGCAACGGGTACAGCCTGACGGAAGACAATTGGACTGTTTCAATTGTACACAACACGACGGGCACCGACCTAACCAACACGTTTCATTTTGATTCCAAGGGCGTTGAAATCAAATACGAATCAAAGGAGGACAAGTTGTTGTTGCCTGGCATTGTTCATTCACGCTGCACAGTCAATACCATTTGGGAGGACAGCAACGGCCTTACAACGCTGATCACAGCGCTGGGCACGTCACAGGATGGCGACTACATTTTGGAGGTCAAGAAAGGCAGCCAAATCTTCTGGATTGGCTCTTTGCTTGTGGATGAATTTACAGTGAACGAAACGAGCGCACAAAAGGAAGTGCGACTGGTGGCAACTGACGGCATTAGCTTGTTACGAAATGTTGACTACAATGACGCTGGCACGCCTTACACCACAAGCCAAACTGTCCTAGAAATCATTGAAAACATCAATGAAGAATGGCTATTGTACGATTACGCGGCTGCTGAGACATCACGACGCTTTGCCATTTGGGAGGACGTCTACAACACAGACGACTACGTAGCAGCAGGATTCACGCACCCAGCAGGAACAAACCTCAAAACTTATGAGCGTTCACGCATTCACCCAAACCCGTGGAAGCGCTTGAACGATGCTGGCGATTACGAATACATAGACTGTTATCGCCTGTTGCAATCGCTGTGCATCACGTACCAATGGCGTATGTTCCAACAGGCTGGCGCGTGGTATTTCATGCCTTTGCAGCTGAATGATCAAAACCCTGCTGGCATTCAATACGATTGGAGCGGCACGGCCACATCCATTTTTAACGGCATGACGTTTTTTCAAACTGACGTCAGCGGTTTAAAGATGCTCAAGGGCAATGAATGGTCCTACACATTTTCGCCACAAATCAATGAGGTCACTTTGCATCGCGACCCAAACCAAGGTGCAACTGTTTTAAGCGGTTTGAATGTTGCAGACGGTGACACTTTGACTGGCGCTTCTATCACTTACGAAGGAGCTGATACAGCTACTGACGACGATTTCTACGTGCTTACAGCAAGGTTGCAAGTCAGTAACACGGCTATAACGATTGACGAAAACTTAGACCTAGCGCGTATCATGCCTGAATTTGTCGTAAAGTTTGACACAGGCGGCGATGCCGTGTATTACGGCAACTTTTTAAACGTGTTTCCTGAAGGTCCGTTGTCGTTGTCAGGCGTCAACTTTGGCGGTGCTAATTTCGCGCCGTTTGGCATTTCCGCTGGATCATATAGCACAACAGAAACCAGCTTCAAATCTTTCCCGTTTATCGAAGATTCTGAATACTACATACCAAGTGAAGACGGGTTCAGATATGTGGATTATACCTTCAACATACCATCGCCACCAACTGCAAAAACAGGGCTAACAGTTGAAGCGACAGTAAACATTCACAACACGCAAGGTCAGATAAGCAGCACATTGAAAAATGCTTGCACGATTAGTTGGTTCTATATCAACGTGCAAAAGTGGTCGGGCAGTGAATTGGAGTTAATTGAGAGTTTTGACTATCGCGCAACAAGTACGGTTGGCCTTGACAAAATTGAATTGGGCACAACGCACATTGGTGGACTTGGACTTAGCATGGGCCGCATACAGGTTGAAACAGCAGCAGGCGTATTTGGAACAAGTGACAACTGGGTAAACCAGGCGAGCAGCACAGAACGCCCAATCAATGAATTGTGCGTGGAAGAGATACTCGCCATGCACACACAGCCTAACGTTGTCGAGCGCGGCAGCCTAGTGATGCGCGGTGCAGCGGTGGAGGGATACCCTTACAACAGATATTACGACACAGACACGGGCAATATCTACGCCGCCGTCAATTGGACACTGCGCAGCACGATTAGCGAACTCGAAGTGACCTTCAGGAAAATTGGCCGCAACGCCGTGGGCATTACAACGGATTATGCAAATACAGGCAGCATACCGCGCAACCCTGTGGGCCAAGTGTCGCAAGGCGATGTCAAGCCAGGCATTATTATGCACTCATATAATAATGACGCTCGCGATTTGTTTGCTGAAGATTGGACGGGCGTAATAGGAGCGACAGAAACCAAAGAAATGTATTTTACCACGTCTAATGACGGACAAGGTAGGTATGTCGATTATCAGGGCGAAAGCGCGGACGCTGGTAAGAATATTCAACGCACAGTGTACGTCAATAATTCAGGGCTGCAGACGCCGAGTGATTCGGGATGGCAAACGCCAGCAGCATTGCAACCAGATTTGGACAACACGTTATCACAAACGTTTGAATTAATAAGACAATACATGAACAAGCTTGATGATCACAGCTCGTTCACATTTGTCATCACGTTTGAGGAAGTAGAGCAAAATAGATTGCTTGACGATTACACTGGAGCGGTGGCAGCCTATAGCTTACGCAAGTTGCGCGTTGCGTACACTGGCAACGCCATTTTAGTGCGCAGAAATATAGACAGCACAACTCAGGCCATTGGCTTTGATAGTAACGGCAATCTAGACACAGCAGCGCTGTTGTCATTTGTTGGCACCACCGCCACGGACTATGGTTACGTGCAGAGCATATACGACCAAACGGGCAACGGCCACACGCTTTCACAAACGTCAACAAGTTCACAACCTGCAATAGTTAAGGCTGGCGCTGTGGTAAAGGTCAACCAGTTGCCAGCTATGGAATTTGATGGTTCTAATGACAGCTTGTTTGCTGCAACCAATTTCAACCCAAATCCAAATAGCCATCTTACGACGGCTGCCGTTGTTCAACACAGTAGTTTAGGTGCCGGCCAGATGTATTGGAACTCATGGAACAGCACCACCAGTTTACAAATATTTCAACATGTAACAATGTCCAGCAGTTACGGACGTGTGGCGTCTAGATATGACAACGGCCAACTACCAAGATGTGACACAACCTCCACACTGAGCGTTGATACACAATACATTGTCACAAGTCATTTTGCCCACAACGAAGCTGTTGGTTATTTCAACGGCACGCAGTACAATGACGCTTTCAGCCAAGATTTGAACGCTGATCCAAACAGCAATGTAAACACCGTACGTATAGGCGCCCGAAGTTATGACGGCGCATTGCCATTGAACGGATATATGCAAGAAGCCGTTGTCTGGTCGAACAATTCGCACACCAACGAAGCTGATGAAATAAGCACAAGTATCAACGATTATTACGGCGCATACTGATGGAATTCATTTTGATCAATAGTGAGGGACTAATGACAAGCGCACAACGTGCGGAAATCATCACGCGTGAGCTTTACAACATCACTCGACCTGTATTCATTCAAAAACCCGATGAAGCCGCCAACACCTTGTTTGAGGTGTTGTATCATCCAGCAAATCCCACACAAGCCGCATTGATAGTTGACACATCTCAAGTCATCAAAGTGCACCAAAATTGCACGCTAGAAAAATTGGTCGCCGTGTTTCCTGAATTGACACCAGATGAACGCTACGCACTGTCGAGCATGGTTCACCAGACAAAGGCTTTTCCATTTGGATTGATTTTGCCAGATACGGTGACTGTGCGCGATTTGAAATACATGATTACGAATGGCTGGATACCACAAGAAGAAGAATGAAAAGCTATGCCCAAAACCTACTTAATGTCACCTACGTGGGTAGTGTGACCCTTGGATTCATAAACGATGCAATTGCGATCATTGCGGGCGTCACCCTTATTTGGTGGAATGTTGAACGCGCATTGAAGGCGCGCAAAGAACGTCAAAAATGAAGTGGTTTAACTATTCCGAGTTTGACAGCCCAGACGAGCCAGGATCAGGGAACCTGATGGAACAGGATTTCTTAGAGATGCTAGACGAGGCGCGTAGTGTGGCGGGCATTCCGTTCATCATAACAAGTGGATTTCGCACACAGGACTACCACGATGAGCTGACACGCCGAGGCTATAAAACAGCAAAGAACAGTGCACACCTTAAAGGCTGCGCGGCTGACATCCTGGCCACCACGTCACGTGATCGCTTTTTAATTGTGACGGCATTGCTGGAAGTAGGTTTTGACCGCATCGGAATTGGTGACACATTCATACACGTAGACAATGACTGGGAGAAAAACTGCGCCCTCATCTGGCTTTACTGATTTTCTCAAGCTGCTGCAACGCTTTGACTTCACAGAAGTATTTAAGACAAAAGGCGATTTAAGGCGATGGAGCGCAAAAAGGACCGTTGGCGGCCTTATCGCCACGACGGGCTGTTATGACATCGTATCGAACGGGATGAGCTGGGAGGCGGTTTGTATGTGCGGCATTGCCGTGCTACCTTTGTGCATGTCGTTCTTAGAACGATAGATTCAGATTTTTCATAGAGCAGGAAGCCCGGTCAAAAGTGACTGGGCTTTTTGACATCTGGGTGTTAACAAAACTTTTAACATTTTGGGTGCCGCATGGGTGCCACTTTGATATATCTTTGAGACATCAAACAAACACAAGCACTATGAAAAATCAAACACACATCAGCTTGATCACCAAATTGACACTTTTCGTTGAGTACAATTTGAGTGTGGAAGAGTTTAAGTCATTCAGTGACCAACAATGGTTGCAGTTGCATGAAGAATGGTTGGGCTATCAAGAATACTTGAACGGATAAGCACCATGCAAAATCTTAAACCAAACGGAATCAGTCACACGGTTTACCCTGACAAGCCTGCGCAAGGCTTTAACGACTGGATTGACAACAGACGTTCACAAACCATTGCACGCGATGTCGACGAATACAAACGCAAGTTTGATGCGCTGTGGGCTGACTTCAAAAAATCTATCACATCATGAACGATCGCCACGACTTCAGAGACAAGCGCTACTGGAAAACAGGCCACGACTATGGCCAAGGCTCATACAAGGTATTGGCGGACGCCAACATGTGTTTCCAAGCGGGCAACATGCGCGCCATGGGCTACACGCTATACCAGGACTTCCTCAATGATGACGACAAGCCAGTGCGCTGGTGGTTTCGTGATGTCGAAGCCTGGAAAGCACGCATAGAACGCATTGAACAAATGGGTTTTGTAGCAACTGACAAATTGATGCACTCATGATTGAAGAATACATGAAAAAATATCCAATAAGATTACACGTAAGAATAGACGAACAAACACACGAAGCAACATCGCAACTAGCTGCACAGCTTGAAATTAGCCAAGCTCAATTGGTGCGCCTGATGTTGCGTAGTATTCAAGAAAAATCAATTAAAACAATTAAAGATGAGCTTTATTTCTGACGAATTTATCCAAAGCAGCAGCAACGCTGGCAGCTACTTCAAACCGAAAAAAGGCGTGAACAACAAGGTGCGCATCTTGAGTGAACGCGCAATGGAAGGCTACGTGCAATGGACGCAAGACAGCAAGCCGATGAGGTGGAAGTATGGCGAGAACAAGCCAGAGGCTAATTACCAGGCAGACACGCGGCCACGCAAATTCCTGGCCACGGCGGTGTGGAACTACGATGCCGAGCAGGTGCAAGTGTGGGAAATCACACAGAAGTCAATCATGGATAGTATCAACGAGATTGCCCGTGATCCCGACTTCGGTCACCCAAACGGCTACGACCTAAAAATCACACGCACTGGTGAAGGCCTTGAGACCCAATACCAGATCATTCCACACAGCGCGGCATTGTTGCCTGAAGTCGAGGCAGCTATGCAAAACCCTGGTGTGAATCTCGAAGCGTTGTTGCACGGTGAAGACCCATTTGCATGAATGACCGCCAATTTAAAGGCATCTGGATTCCAGCGCACATCTGGGAGCAACTTGATTTGACCGCAGCAGAACGTTGCTTGTGGGCCGAAATCGACAGCTTTACCAATGCCAAGAGCGGTTACTACAAAACCAACCAACAGGCATCTGAAGAACTAG
>Ga0070751_1002219_pt1 | contig 11171 bp, 11 predicted proteins | sample VirMetDEL_Aug_28_FD_78514 | JGI IMG/M metagenome (GOLD analysis project Ga0070751, IMG submission 78514) | Aqueous microbial communities from the Delaware River and Bay under freshwater to marine salinity gradient to study organic matter... | ecosystem: Environmental > Aquatic > Marine > Coastal...
ACTTCTCTGATCCTGAGATGACTACCCTCCACCGTGAGGATGGACCTGCTCTTGAATGGCCTGATGGTTATCAAGAGTGGTATTTTAACAATAAGCTCCACCGTGAGGATGGTCCTGCTGTTGTAGATCCTAATGGTTATAAAGCATGGTATCTCCACGGCGAACGTTTCGACGAAGAGCAATTCAACGCTCGTAGGAAATCAGGTGGTAATATTACCGAACAACATAAAGCTATTGCTATCCCAAGAAGTAGAATAGATGAGAACGGTAATACTACACCTGTTTACCCTCATATCGCCAAATATGCTGAAGATGAAATTGAAGAAGTTTACACTAGTATGTACTTAACTGAGCAAAAATCTCAAGATTCTTTACCTAAACGTAAAGTGAAAAACAATATTAGTTTTAAAGAACGCTATAAGCCTAAAACATACTGGCAGCTCGAAGAAGCTCGTAGATACGGACTCTAAATATTTTTACAGTCATGCTGTCTGTATAGCTCATCTAGCTTATCCTGTTGAACATATCTAATAGGGTCTACCCAACCTGATTCCAAGAAACCTTTAATCCTCATACTGCTTGATGGTGTAGTAGCATCTGCTAGACCATCCTCTCTGTTGCTATAACAAGTCCAAGTGTCTGCAAAGTTAACTCCAAGTCTTACACCTTCCTTAACAATTGCAGCCTTGGACATGTGAATGAGCGGTGCTTCTAATGTAATTCTAAACTCTCTGTTAAAAGCAATAAGTCTGTTAAACTCTTCAATCCATTCAACTGACCCATCATAATAACCAGCTAACGAATCGACTTCAGCTGCCCCATACCAAACAACTGATATACCATGACTCTCTGCATATGCACAAGCAATTGTATTAAACATCTGATTTCTAAACGGTACATATGATACAGGTTGTGCATCTCCTGCTATTTTACTAATATCAGGATTATCAATATCAGTATTAGTTAGCGATGATGTTGGAGAAACTGTAGAAAGGAACCTCGCATCAATAACAGTATTATATAATATAACATTATGTCTTGATTTAATATCTTTAAATTGCTTTTCAATACATTCAAGTTCTCTCTTATGTCTCTGCCCGTAATCAAATGAAATCGTGTGAATTTCATCGTATCCTTGATCAACAGCCATGTGAAGAAGTACGGTGCTATCAGCTCCACCGCTAAGTGATAGTAATAATTTTTTACTCATATTGTTATATTAGTTGTTTTTTATGAACTTTCAACTACTTAAAGCATAAATAATAGTATGATTAATAACTGGAAGGCAGATCAGAGTCTACTAGCGGAAGCGGTAGGTAAAGTATTTTCAGAATCCTATACTGGGGCAATAGATGGAGGTATGTCATCTGATGAGAATATACCAGCCCAATATCAAGACACAGAAGCGGATACAGAAACAGATTTTGCAAACTTTGTAGATTCCTTGTCAGATGAACAATTAGAACAACTTAGAGAACTTAGTAGGGATGATTTTGATGAACTAATGTTTGCTGTTAAAGATGAGTACGGGTATCGATTCGCACCGAGAGATTAATTCTGCTGCTCTAACGCTTCATCTACTATATCTTTACTCGACTCAACTTCTTTAGCTTCATCTTCTACTTCATCTGGCGTTTCTCCATCGCCGTTAGAATAGGACCACTCATCTTTAATACGTTCCTCCACAACAGGGAGGATTGTATTCTCCCAAAGGTCAATGTCTTTACGAAATGACTTATAATATCCTATTTTAGTGCCATCTGGTAGTTGATACGTGGAACCAGTTTGTACTAGTGCACCGACACCTACTGCTAGGTTAATTAGACCGTAATACCTATCTAAACCGCTCTCGAAAGATAAAAACATCTCACCTTCAAGGTATTGTTTAACAAATCTATTCTTACGTGTCAGTGCTCGAATAATAATACCTGCGTAATTCTTCTGACCAACAGCAGTTTCACCATCAAAAGTCTTCCCACCGTCTGATTTAACAGGTTTACGAGCTAACTGAACAGTAACAGATGGTAAATATACAATAGATTTACCACCTGGCATATGTTTTTCAATAGTTGGGAATAAAGCTGCTGGGTCATCATATACATGATTAGTACATAGGATAGTTGTTTGAGTGACAGCACCAAGATTAGTGCAAGTTTGCATAAGAGACTTCATAGCTCGGGCTTTACTGCCCATATCTGCTGAAGTACTATCTTTACCCATACGCGAATGTTCAAGTTCTGACTGAAGGTTACCGAGCGAGTCAATAGCTACAATAAACTTTCCTTCAAGACCTTTCTCTTTAATGGATGTAAGGAACTTAAACAAAGCATTACGTGTTTGTTCAATAGTAACGCACGGTACATACTTAACCTTACTGATATCTAAACCTAACCGAGTAGCTCCTTCTGGATCAATAGCATTTTCTGTATCAAAAATTACAGGAATAAGACCTTCTTTTTGAGCGTTTGCAAGAATTTTTTGAACGAACAGAGATTTGCCGGTCATAGACTCACCAGCTAACATTGTAACACGACCTTTAGGAATTCCTCCATGTAAAGATCCGGAAATAATTGCGTTAAGTACGTATGAACCTGTATCAATCCACCCAGCGACACGAGATAGTGTACTATCTTCTAAATAAGTTGCAAAAGGATTAACTTTATCGATAGCATTGAGACAGTCTAAAGTATGTTTATCAAAATCACTCATTACACTTATTATAAATTCAGATATTTAGAAGTCAACTATAATAAACTACAATTCAAGATCATAACCGAAAATTTCAAAGTCCTTTTCATAAGTTTTGTTAATTAAATCACGCAATTGTTGATTCATATCGCATATATTAAAAACTTTAGCGTTAGCATTTTTATGACTATTAATAAAAATAGGTAATTTATATTTTTCATTAAGTCATGAAATTCCAACTCTAAATTTTCAAATTTTAATACATTTATTGGTACCTCTTTATCAATATAAAGATATTGCGGTGTATAGTGATTACCTACTTCACAAAAAACTTTAATACAATTAATTAAGTATGTATTAAACTCTTGTTTAGTAAAGCTCTCCGCCTTTCTACCTGTTTTGATGAGATAATTTCCATGTCTGCAATGAAATTCAGATATAAGTCGACTGTAAGGATTCCTAACAACTGTAAACCAATCATATCTTTCCTTTAATATACCAGGCTTGTTGGGAAATATCTCATGCCACCACCCGTACACGGTATGAAATCTTCCCCAATGAATACCACATGCTTGCGCTTCATCTTCTAATGTGGTACCAGCGGTTTTAGTTATATGAATAAATTTTAATGATTTCATATATATATATTTAAACAAAAAAACTTCTTTGATCTTATAAGATCAAAGAAGTTTAAATTGGCTCCTCAGGGTGGACTCGAACCACCAACATTTTGATTAACAGTCAAACGCTCTGCTAATTGAGCTACTGAGGATAAAAGTTAGTTGCCATCAGCATCAAATAACTTGATTACAGCTGGTTCTTCTGTAGCAGCTGGTTGTGCAGGTGCTGGGTTATTGATAGCTTTGTACTGTGCTTTAATTTGTTCAGTTAGAGAAACATTTGACGTTGCAATAGCTGATTTATAGAACGTCCAGTCATTTTTCGTCCTATCACCCTCAATAAACTCCATAAAGAGATACGGGAAAGTCTGTACTTGAAGTTGACCTGATTGCTGGTCTGGTTGCACATGCACAATAACGGGATTATTCAAAGTAAGAGTTTCGTCAGTTTGAGCAGTTTCAACTCCAATAACGACACGCCCCACTTGATCAACAATAGTAGTAATTTCTTCACTCATACACAGCTATTATAACATGTAGTACATATTGATCAACTATTGATTTATTTTTTTTAATTAATAAATAACGTTAATGTCTAAACGAACTATATTTTTACATCTACCAGCATATCGCGATCCCGAGTTACTACCTACTATCGAGGATGCGTTAGCTAATGCTGAGTACCCAGAAAGAATACACTTTGGTATTTTTAGACAATACAATCCGGATGATGGTTTTGATGACTTATCTCAGTATAAGGATGATCCTAGATTTAAAATAGAAGAGATTCACTATACTAAAGCTAAAGGTTTGCCTTATGCGCGTGCATTAATCAATGACACGCTTCTTACTGATGAAGACTTTGTATGTCAGCTGGATTCGCATCACAGATTTACAAAAAACTGGGATACTACCTTAATTAACTGGTATGATGAATTAGTAAATGATGGTTATAATCCTGTCATAGGTGGTTACTCACCAATGTACAATCCTTTTAATGATCCAGAAGAGAGAGTTCAAGAGCCATGGATGTCCCAAGCAGCATGTTTTTACCCATTTGGTACTATTTTTATTAGACCTGGTGCTACACCTGATTGGCAAAATTTAAAAAGGCCGTATCCTGCAAGATTTCTTAGCGGTCATTTCGCTTTTGGTCCTAATGAGTGGGCTAGAGATGTTAGACACGACCCTAATATATTTTTTGCTGGGGAAGAAATAAACTTAACAGTAAGGACATTTACCCATGGGTATGATTTATTTCATCCACATAGAGTAGTTATATGGCATGCAACAATGAGAAAAGAACGTAGTGGTATGCTGGTATGGGATGATCAGCATAAGCGTGGTGATGATCAATGGCGTAGTGGTAATGATATAGCTCGGTCGCGTATACGCCAGTTGTTAGAAGTGGAAGATAATGGATATGATTTTGGAATATATTGTCTAGGTGATAAACGTACATTAAGAGATTATGAAAAGTATGCTGGGATTAATTTTAAAAATAGATCATTTCATCAAGAAACAATAGATAATTTACCACCTACTACACCTTCGACTAATGAGTGGAAAAAATCTTACTATTACTTAGTAAATATTACCTCAGAGATGCTACCTGGAAAAGATTATAAAAGTATATTAGTAGCGTTCGATGATAAAACTGGTAATAGTATTCACCAGACATATATTAGTGATGACAGACTTACACAATTTTTAGATTCAGGTAGTCCAATTCATTATGAAGAAATGTTTGTTTCAAACAATACCCCTACGAGAGTTGTTTATTGGGGGATATCAAAAGAATCTGGATGGGCAGAACGAGTAGAGTTTAATATAACTTAGAGATAAAACTATGATAACATGGTGTGGTAAGAAAATAGCTGATGCGGGATTTGTTATTAATATAGCCGGTAGTGCAGATAGACTTAAATCATCTTTTAAAGCCTTGAGCGACGCATGTATTAAAGGTGTAGAACGTTTTAACGCCATTGTAATACCGGAGAATAATGGCGGCTGTACGCAATCACATATAGAGATAGCTAAACTACAAATTAAAAATAACTGGGATTATGTACTCTATCTAGAAGATGATATTATGATGGATCTCTTCTATCACCCATCATATAGAGGTTCGATAAATTTAGAAAAGGTTGTATTCGAGGTTACAAAGGATTTACACAAATTTGAACCAGATATATTATGGTTAGGTACTCGACCAGAAAAAGCTGTTGAAAAAATAACAGATACTTTGTTTAAACCTACAAAGACAGTAATGTCGCATGCATATTTAGGGTCTTTAAAATATGCAAATTTTTTGGTTGAAAATCTTACTTGGACAGATAACAATAGCGTCGCTGGGGGATGGCCTATAGATTTTTTTATATCTGAATTAAATAACAAGCAAGATTGGAGGTTGTTTCATGAACCCTTTTCTGGTCGTGAGCGTATTTTAAATAACGATTTAAAAGTTTATATGATGCTACCTAATATTTTTATACAGGGACCATCGATTTCAGAGATAGAAAACCGATATGTTGATCATGGAACTCATATTAAAGGTTGCTTTGGAGAAAATATAAACTTAAAAGAATTAAACATTAAAAAATTTATATATAATGAATAATATAGTAATTACTTTAACAACTATCCCTAGTCGATTAAACAGCGTCTATAACTATAACATGAAATATTGTATAGAATCTTTGCTTAATCAAACGTACACAGGGGAATATCAAATACATATTAATATTCCTAACATATATAATAAGACAGAGGAAAAATATTCCATTCCTAAATGGCTTAAACAAATAAGAGATCCGAGATTGAGGATATATAGAACAAAAGATTATGGTTCAATTACAAAGTTAATACCCACGCTACGACGTACTAAAGGGGATGATAGATCAATTATAATAGTTGTAGATGACGATATAGTATATCACCCTGAACTAATAACTGAACATATTAAAAATAGAAATTTATGGCCTGATTATGCAGTAGGTTATGATGGTATTAGATCTCGTAATACAGATGGTAATTTCGCATCTAATTTTAACGATAATAGAAATTATTATTTTTCTGCCACAGGCTCTAATTCTTTGGTAGATATATTACAACATTATAAATCTGTATCTTACATACGATCATTCTTTAAACAAGATTTTTATACTTTTATTAAAAAGTATGGTACGTGGTGTGATGATACTACCGTTGCTGCATATTTAGCTAAATATGGAATAGGTAGATTATGCACTTTTTTTGATGGTGATGAAATTTTCGAATCGTTTGATGATTACTTGCAGAATGTATCTCAAACATTTCCCATTTTAAAGCATACAGAACATGATCGAGATGAAGGGTGTAATTTAGAGCGTGGGAAAAATGATGAAGTAGAAAGTAAACGACATAATATGCTATATACAGAATTCATCGATAAGGGTTACATGGATAAAACTAAAACATGGGCAATATAATGAAAAGATTAAAACCGATTATTGAAAAATACGGCAGCGATAAATCTTTATCAGGATATGATAAACTATACGAACAATTGTTTAATCATCTGATAGGTAAAGGTATCAACTACCTTGAAATTGGGTTGGGTACACTTACACCATCACTCCCTTCAACGTTTATTGGTAATATAGGTCATTACAGTCACTATAAACCTGGAGCAGTTTTAAGATGTTGGCGAGAGTATTTTGAAAACGGAGTAATACACGGCATAGATATTGGTGAAGATTGTATGATTAGAGGAGAAGATAACATACAGACATTTATTATTGATTCAACCTCTAAGAGTAGTTGCGAGGAGTTTTTAAAAGATAAAAGCTATGATGTTATTTTAGATGATGGTTTACATACGGCTTTAGGCCAACTTAATACGTTAAAAAACTTTTTTTCTGCAGTAGTAGATAATGGAATATATATTATCGAGGATATTGGAGGTGGTGGTGATGGTGAAAATATTTTTATTAATTATAAAGAACAAGTTCTCTCTATTATAGGAAACCATACTTATATGTTTGGTGGTAATATACTTATCATACATAAAAATAATTCAAATCAGGGGGAAGTATCATTTAATGATATTTGTCGTAGCGTTATAAGTGAGTCTAGCAACCTACCTATATTAAATAGTAATAAAACTATAGTAACAGGGTTATGGAATATTAATAGACCTGGTAGAGATTTTAATCACTATATAGAAGCTTTCAAGCAGGTTTTAAAAATACCTCAAAATTTATTTATATATATACCTAAGGAGTATGAATATTTAGTATGGGAAAAGAGATCTCCAATTAATACCCATGTACGTATTTATGAGATTGAAGATGTAAAAGAGATATATGATCCTTTTTGGAGTAATACTCAACAAATAAGACAGTCTGAAGAGTGGTTAAACGGAGCGAGTTGGTTGAGAGAATCCCCTCAAGCACTTTTAGAAATGTATAATCCTATTGTGCAATCTAAAATGTTTATGCTTAACGATGCTACTATTATAGATCCTTTTGATACAGAATATTTTTATTGGTTAGATGCAGGTATAACAAATACAGTTAATTCAAACTACCTTATTCATGAAAATATTTTAGATAAGCTAAATGAATTTAGCAACCCTTTTTTATTTTTAAGCTATCCTTATGAAGCGGTAAATGAAATTCACGGTTTTGATTATACAAAAATATGTGAATATTCTAATTCTGAAGTTGAATACGTTTGTCGAGGAGGGTTATTTGGTGGTCATAAGAAACAAATAAATAAAGCAAATGCTACTTATTACAGCTTATTGGATCGATCTTTAAGTGAAGGTATAATGGGTACAGAAGAGAGCTTGTTTACAATAATGTCATACCTAGAACCAGATGTTTATAGAAGATATGAATTAGATAGTAACGGTCTAATTGTAAAGTTTGCACAAGCGTTACATGAGAATAACGTTACTCTTGCGGAACCTGCGTTTGATCGATTAACAAATGCTAAAGAATATACTGATCGAGATGTTATCAATGTTAATACAAATTTGTATATGCTCACATTTAACTTTCCTGAGCAAGTTCTACATACCATTAAGTCAATGAAAAAAACTCCGGAGTGGTTAGAAAAGCCTAACCTGTTTCTACTTGATAACTCTACTGATATATTAGCCAAAGAAGAGAATCAATTAATTGCTAAAGAATATAATTTTACATATATTGACTTAGGTGGTAACACAGGTATTTGCGGAGGTCGTCAAGCAGCCGCAGAACATTTTCATAATTCAGATGCAGACTACATGATCTTTTTTGAGGATGATATGACTGTTAATCCTCCAGAATTAGAGGGTCAGTTTTGTAGAAATGGCTTCCGTAAATATATACCTAATATTTACAATTTAGTTCACCGGATTATGCTTAAAGAAAAATTCGACTTCCTTAAGTTGAGTTTTACTGAAGTTTATTTCGATAATGATAAACAGTGCTCTTGGTATAACGTACCCCAATCAGTTCGAACTAAATTTTGGCCTAAATATGATCAATTACCTGTATCAGGGTTGGATCCTAACGTACCTAAAACGAGCTTTAATAATATCTATAACTTGGATGGTTTAACCTATATTGATGGTGAAATATATTACGCTAATTGGCCAATGATTGTTAGTAGAGAAGGTAATAAAAAAATGTTTATTGATACTAACTGGGAATACCCCTACGAACAGACATGGATGTCACATATGTATCAACAAACTAAAGCAGGTGAACTTAGACCAGCAATACTTTTAGCTTCCCCCATTTGGCATGATCGTATTATGCATTATAAGCCTGAAGAGAGGCGTGAAAACTAATGGTAGTTTTCACTAAACTTACTAAGTATAATTATGAAGAATGCCTATACAAATGGTACTATCTTTGTACAAATGGCTGCATATACAGATAGAGAGCTCTTACCTACGTTACAAGATCTCCTGTCTAAGGCTGATAAACCAAATTTACTACACATTTGTATTTGCTGGCAACATTCACAAGATGATGAATGGGATAATTTAGATAAATATATTGATGATGATAGATTTACTATTATTGATATAGACTCGCAAGATTCAAAAGGCGCATGTTGGGCAAGAAATCTTATTCAACAACATTATAACAAAGAAAAGTTTACCCTTCAATTAGATTCGCATCACAGATTTGTTAAAGGGTGGGATACAAAACTTAAAAATATGTATGCTGGGTTGCAACTTAATGGATCTCCAAAACCGTTAATTACAAGCTACTTACCAGCTTATGATACAGAAACAGGTAAACCTATTAATATAGATCCATGGATGTTGTCATACAACTATTTTGCTAGTGAGGGCCCTCTCCATACAATACCAGAAGTCATACCTAACTGGAAAGGGTTAGGAGGACCTATAAAGGGGAGATTTTACTCAGCTCACTTTGCATTTACTGATGGTGCATTTAGTAAAGATGTACAGCATGACCCGGAAATGTATTTCCATGGAGAAGAAATAAGCATTGCTGTAAGAGCATTTACACATGGTTATGATATTTACCACCCGCATGAACTAATAGCCTGGCATCACTACGGTAGAAAAGCTGCAACGAAACATTGGGATGATAGTAATACCTGGCAAGAAGATAATCTTAAATCTTATAAGCGTGTACGGAAACTATTAGGTATCAATAATGAAAAGTTTAAAGGAGGAGAAAATAAATACGGTTTTGGGAAAGTACGTAGTTTAACTGATTATGAAAAATATGCTGGTGTTAGATTTAGAGATAAAAAAATACAACGGTTTACTTTAGATAGGCAACATCCCCCAAATCCAGAATATGTGAGTAAGCAAGAATACGATAACTCCTTTGTAAGGCAGTTTAAATATTGTATAGATCTAAGCTATGATCAAGTACCTTATGATGATTATATATTCTGGGCTGTGGCATTCTTTAATGAAAACGGTGAAGAGGTGTTTAGAGAAGATGTTGGGTCAGATGAAATTGAAAGTCTCAAATCAGACCCCGATGGTTATTGCAAACTTTGGAGGTGGTTTGAGACTGATGAAAACATTGTTAAGTGGCGCGTATGGCCACAGAGTAAAGAGCACGGCTTTACTGACCCAATAGAAGGTAATATTTAAATATTAATTTTCTTAAGCTCTTTTCGAGCTCCTTCTAACGCTTTTTTTAATACATTATTTTCTTTACCCTCTTTCTCCAAGGTACTAGTAATTTGCAATATAGCACGACGTGCAGCTTCAATTTGAGGTGAAGAAATCTGACCTTCACCATCATCTACTCCTGAAATAGCACCTTTAATCAAATTAAGAAAGAATACTGTACTTGATAGTTTACCGCGTTTAAATGCAGGATGAGCTTGTGGTGTATTGTCGAGTTCTGGTTTATCTAAATAACTTTCTGCCATGGTGATATTATTTACATTACTAGCTAAATAAATCAAGCAGCTCAGTTTGAACGTTTTCTGATGGTTTGCGTATACTCCACCCTACTGATTCATAGAATCGTGCAATAGATTGAAAGAGAATCTTATCAAACATCTTTTCATAGTCAATTTTAAATAGTTCGTCGAATTCCGTAGGCCATTCATATTTGAACCCCATTGATTTGAGACCATATTTGTTAGGTGTTTCAATATAAATAAAACGCACCTTATCACCAGAACTAATATTTTCGTACTTATTACCTGTACCAAGTTTCTCAAGCATCTGATTGTAATAGTAAGCTGACTTAGAATGTACTGGCATACCTTTAACTGTTTGCCAGTCCCGACATTGTACAGCATGCTTCTCATAGCCTTTAATGCCCATCACAAATGCTATTTCCTCATGTGATAGAGTCTTAAACGTTTCGTATGCTTCGTTAAATA